>OBLN01000303.1_pt1 | contig 17944 bp, 11 predicted proteins | sample 1519301 | NCBI WGS metagenome assembly OBLN01 (sample SAMEA2452533, study PRJEB22499) | sediment metagenome | reverse complement strand
TCCTGTTCCAGTTTTAAGACCATGGTTGTAAATGGGCTATCTACTTTTCCATCTCGGTTTCTGGCTTTTCGATGGGCCAGGGTCTCCTCCGGTGTGCTGTTCAAGAAAACCGGAATATCAATGCCATGTAGATTTTGATACCGGAATATCAATGCCATGTAGATTATCATTATTTCCATGTGTCCACTCCAGCATCAAGACCTGGATGTTGGAGAAGTCAACCGGCTCGTACCATAACTGCCCCACTTCTCTTCCCATGCGCCTTAAGTAAATGTAATTTTGATTTTCTTTGAATAACCTGATGATCTGATTTACTTCTTTGAAATTGATTTCAAGTTCTGATCCAAGATATTCACGTAATCCCTCAATGCCTTTTTCCTGGTACACTCGCTCTCTTTCAAGATCATTAAATTTCGGAATTCTGTGAGGGTAATTATCCCCCGACATGGTGTAAGCACCTATCCCAAATTCTCTTAAATAGTAAGCCAGAATAGATGCAATTTCTGATTTTCCTACCCCGGATCCTCCATAAACAGATATCACGATTTTTTTCGAGTCATAGTGCTCAATCTCATCCAAAAGTACAGGGAAAATCAGTCTTGCTTTGTTGATATGGTCGCTGCCGATTTCAACTTTGTCCCCTGGCATATCTCCATGAGTAATTTCAGAATTCACCTCTGGAATAACCCAATCTGATCTATGATTTTTTACATACTGTGACAAGTTTTCCATGTTTTTTTAAATCCTAACTTCTCTATTTGCTTAGTTTCGTAGAATAGTGTTTCGTTTCAAAATTTTCAACTTGCTTCACCCAGATTATTTCTTTGCTTTCGATTACAAATCATACTCGTGACAACATTACTACTGTTTCCACATGAGAGGTTTGCGGGAACATGTCAAAGGCATGGATATTCTGCAGACTGTAGCCGGCTTCACTGAAATGTTTCAGGTCACGGGAGAGGGTGCTGGGGTCGCAGGAAATGTAGATGATTTCCTTTGGATCAAGGTCGATCAGCGCCTGGCGGGCGTGCACATTCAGACCCGCGCGCGGCGGGTCCAGCACAACCAGATCAATTGGCTTGAGTTGCCCTATTAAACCAGGGAGGATAAATTCAACTTCGCCTTCATATAGGCTGATATTTTCAAACTCGTCCAGATTACTGACAAAATCAAAGCAGGCTGAAGGGGAACTCTCGATAGCAGTCAGTCGGCTGGCAAGCGGGGCGAGGAAGCGGGTAAACAGGCCGACGCCACTATAAAGTTCGAGCACTTCAAGGTTTTCCTGATCACCTATCAGAGAGAGAACATGCTTGATCATCCCCTCCGCTACCGACAGGTTCACCTGGAAGAACGATTCCGGTGAGACTAAGAAATCTTTCCCTAAAACCGTGTAGACCAGGGCGTCATTACCGCTGAGACTGAAACTTTGCCCATCCGGGCTGACATAAGTGGAAGAGACCGGTAATTCGATGGACAAATCAGGGGGTTCATCGCTTTCACCTTCAAAGATGAGCATCAATTCCCTGTCGCTGTCAATGCGCATAGCCAAACGAGAGACACCTGAATACGCTTCCAGTTCCAGTTGAGCGAGCAGCTCATTCAATTCATCCGGAATCAACAGGCATTTGGCAATGGGGAGAACGTTGTTCGAATCAGGCCGTTTGAACCCCAGGCTTGAGAGACCTTCTATGCTCTCAAGATTTGTGGGGTGAAACTGGACCTGGTTGCGGTAGCCAAAGGGAAGTGGGCTGGGGGTGATCGGAATCTCTGGCAGGTCGGTCAGCTTACCGATCCGTTCCAGCTGATCCTTAACCAGGTCTCGCTTTAGCTTCAACTGTTGCGCGTAGTCGAGGTGTTGGTAATGGCAACCTCCACAGATGGTAAAGTAAGGGCAGGGAGCTTCAATTCGGTCAGGTGATGTTTCTAATAGCGTCACGATCTGCCCACGGGCAAAACGTTCTTTCGATTCAGTGATCTCAATTTCTGCCACTTCCCCAGGCAAGGCGAAAGGCACAAAAACCGCCCGTCCATCAGGCAGCCTTCCCAGGCAATCGCCGCCAAAGACAAGTTTTTCAAACGTGACTTTCTGAATTTCATCCATAGTTTTTTTCTCCGGATATATTCTGATTCTACCTTACTCGGGATCATAATGAGGAGGTTTGCAGGAAGAGTAGAGGAAATATTTACAAACATTGATAAATATTTTCCAACAGCACTGGCTGGCTGAATTCCTATAATAAACAATAGATACGTAGTCAAAAAGACTCGATGCAGGCATTGTATGAATAAAGCTCGCCAAAACATTCACACTGATAAGAAAAAAACGAAGATTAAACCCGTAGATTTCAGGTTGCCTGCTGATTATGTGAAACCTGCAGGTATCTCATTCACTTTAGACCACTAGTTTTTACCTAAGGAGAAAAACCAATGGCACACCGCAAACCATTCAATTTTGTAATTGCAGGGGCATTAATCATATCCCTGCTGCTGGGTCTCAGACCAATTGAAACTCTGAACTCAGCTACCCCACCTCCCCCTCCTCCGGTAATCCAGGAGAACGGGTTAAATTATGTCGATGGTAGGGTAACTCCCCGGCACATTGAGGAGGCAGCCAAGAGCTTGAGAGCTCAAGGCTATCTACCTGGTCTTGCCGGTGTTGACCCAAACCTGGTCCAGATGGCGCAAGGCGAAATACCGCACTATTACGGTCCTTTTCCAAACTATGCCAACTCACCCATGCCCAAAGGATCAATTGGTACGATCACAGTTGATGAACCGGGCAGTGGTTACACAGCACCGACAGTTTCAATTCTGGATGTCTACGCAACAGGTAGCGGAGCGACCGCAACTGCGACAACATTAAATGGGCAAATCACCGAGATTACGGTGACTGCTCCCGGAACAAACTATACAGCACCAATTGTCGTAATTGAGGACCCAACTGGAGTCGATGCATGGGCAACTGCCAATTTGAATGCGGCAAGTCTGACTGGAGGCATTCGAAAATTCGTCGACTCGCTACCCGGTCTGGATGCTGCCGCTGCCAACAACCTTGGTCAATACTTGCCAATAGCGATCCCCGACACCACGACCTATCCGGGTGATCACTACTATGAGATTGAATTGGGCAAATATGAAGAACAACTGCATTCCGATCTTCCCCCGACCACTCTTTACGGCTATCGTGAATTGGGAAAATATGAAGAACAACTACATTCCGATCTTCCCCCGACCACTCTTTACGGCTATCGTCAGACCAATGCCCCGGATCCCGCTGTAAATCAATTCCAACATCTGGGACCCATGATCATTGCAGAAAAGGACATTCCCGTTCGAATCAAATTTACTAATAGTCTTCCCGCTAATGGTGATTTTTTCCTGCCAGTGGATACGACCTTGATGGGCGCAGGCCAAGGACCATTGAAAGCTGATGGTTTTTACTGTGACCCGATGATGATCGATCCAATGCCCAGCGAAGAGTGCCAGTATTACAGTGTAAACCGAACCGCTATGCATCTTCATGGCGGCTTTGTGCCCTGGATCAGCGATGGCACTCCGCACCAATGGACAACACCTGCTGGTGAGGACACGCTTTACCCTGAAGGTGTAAGTGTCGAATATATTCCGGATATGTGGTTTGAAAATGGCAATGTGATTCCGGATACCATCGGTCAGTCCGATCCACCTTCCCCTACCGCTACAAATGATCCGGGGGATGGCTCTCTCACTTTCTACTATAACAATCAAAACAGCGCTCGCCTGATGTTCTACCACGACCATGCTTTTGGTATTACCAGGCTAAATGTCTACGCAGGTGTGGCAGCTGGTTACATACTTACAGATTTTATTGAACAGGATCTGATCAACGGCACCAACAATTCAGGGGTGAATCCCGGACTTGTCCAGATACTGCCGGATTATGGCATCCCGTTGATCCTCACGGAAAAGACTTTTGTTGACGCAACTACAATTGCGGCACAGGACCCCACATGGGCATATGGCTCCGGAGCGATAGACCCAATAACAGGTTATCCAACCCCGAAGACCGGGGACTTGTGGGTTTCGACTGTCTACATGCCAGCCCAGAACCCTTGGGACAATTCCGGTTCTTCGGCGTTTGGCCGCTGGCAGTATGGACCCTATTTCTGGCCACCTACTGAGAATATCGATTATCCACCCGTTGAGAACCCATATTACGACCCAACCTGTGATTTCGCGGCAGGTTTCTGTGAGCCACCTTTGATCCCTGGAACACCCAGCCCATCTGTCGGGATGGAAGCCTTTAACGACACACCTCTTGTCAATGGCACGGTCTATCCTTACCTGGAAGTCGATCCTGAACTAGTGCGTTTCCGCATCTTGAACGCGGCAAACGACCGATTCTTCAATTTGCAGTTCTATGTGGCAGACCCCACGGTTGTCACAGGTGATGGCAGGATGAACACTGAGGTAAAAATGGTTCCTGCAGTTGAGACACCTGGTTTTCCTGCTAATTGGCCAACCGATAACCGTGCAGGTGGTGCACCAGACCCCGCGACTATAGGTCCTGATTGGATTGTGATCGGCAATGAAGGTGGTTTCCTGCCTGAGCCGGCTATTGTTCCAGCCCAACCAGTACTTTGGGAGATGGACCCAACGCTGTTTAATGTTGGGAACGTAAGCGACCACTCGCTGCTCTTAGGTAATGCTGAGAGAGCGGATGTGTTGGTAGATTTCTCACAATATGCAGGGCAAACATTGATCTTGTACAACGATGCACCCGCGGCATTCCCCGCACTTGATCCCCGATATGACTATTACACAGGCGCTCCTGACCTAACCAGCTCTGGCGGTGTTCCTACCGTCCAGGCAGGTTACGGACCTAACACTCGCACGATCATGCAAATTCGAGTAAGACCTGGGGCAGGCGTTCCAGGCGGAGCCAGTGTCACCAGTGTTAATGTAATTTCCGGTGGCACAGGATATACCACGATGCCTTCGGTCAATTTCGCTGGCGGTGGAGGAACAGGCGCGGCAGCTACAGCTACCGGGTCAGTTGAAAACATCGCCGTCGTCAATCCCGGTTCGGGTCTGATTGGCACTCCTACTGTAACCTTAACAGGTGGCGGTGGAACCGGTGCAACGGCGATTGCAAATGTCGTAAACGGCAGCATTGCCAGTTTTACTGTTACAAATGGCGGTTCTGGTTATACTTCAGCTCCTACTGTAGAAATAACCACAGATCCCTTTGTTTCAACTCACACCATCTACTTACCTTTGATCTATAAATCAGAGGCTTCAGTTCCCCTACCCCCGTCGGTGCCTGTAGGTGCTGCAACTCTAAGAGTAAGCGCAATTGCGGTAACCAACGGTGGTTCAAACTACACCACTGCCCCAACTGTCGATCTGGTAGGAGGCGGCGGTACAGGAGCTACAGCAATTGCAAACATTGGATCTATTGCAGCCTATGACCCAACACCATTAATGGAAACCTGGGCGAAATCAGACACAAAACCAGGAGTCTTCGAGACTGGGCAAGACCGGATGCTTATTCCGCAGTATTACTACAACTCGGCCTATAACGATAGTTTCCCGGCTGATTCAAGAGCTTTCGTGACCTTGGCTGACTTGGAGAAATCCTTCTTTAATGGACCTCTGACCGGACTGACTGTCACAAACGGAGGCAGTGGTTACACAACAGCCTCAGTGACCATTACCGGTGGAGGTGGTTCTGGAGCGACAGCTGATGCAACCATCACGGCAGGGGTTATCACTGGCTTAGTCCTGACCAATCCCGGCACGAATTACTCGACCCAACCAACTGTATCCATTATTGGCGACGGCACTGGGGCGACTGCGACCGCCGATCCGATCACGATCTGGATGGAGAATAAAGCCATTCAGGATGAGATGGGTGAATCCTTCGACGAGTATGGTCGTATGAGCGGCTTCCTCGGACTAGAATTACCGTTTACAATGGCGGGTCAACAAAACTTTGTCCTGTATCCCCACCTGGCTCCTCCCACAGAGCTTGTCATGCCAAGCGATCTCGATGCTACTCAACTCGGATCGTTGGAAGATGGCACTCAAATCTGGAAGATCACCCATAATGGTGTGGACACTCACCCCATCCATGTTCATCTGTTCAATGTGCAAATAATCAACAGAATGGCCTGGGATGGTCAACTCCTGGAAATCCATCCGACTGAATATGGATGGAAAGAAACTTTCCGGGTTCATCCATTACAACACACTGTGGTCGCATTCAGACCTACACTGCCTACACAACCATTTGAGGTTCCGAACAGCATCCGTGAGGTTCCGAACAGCATCCGCATGATCGACCCAACGATGCCTGAAGGCTATCCGGTCGAAGGCGGTCCTTTGCCCATCTTGGATCCAAGTGGCGAGTTGGCACCTGTGCTGAACCACTATGTTAATCTCGGCTGGGAATACGTCTGGCACTGCCATATCCTCAGCCATGAGGAAATGGACATGATGCGCCCATTAACCTTCGCAGTCCCACCCTATCCTCCTATTGATCTGGAGGTATCCAACATTGGATTTGAAGTTACTCTTAGCTGGACAGATGGATCGAACACAGAAACGGGCTTCACTGTCATGCGAGCAGAAACTCCGGATGGTCCCTGGACTCCGATTGCTACTGTTCCCGCAGTTGTTGGTAAGGGTACAGTTCTGCAATACGTAGATGATCTCAGTGGTACCGGAACTGGAACTTACTATTACCAAGTAGTGGCTGCCAATGTGATTGGAGACACGGTTGTTTATCCCGCTCCTTCAATAGGATTCCCCACCTTGGAGGTCAAGTCTAACCCGACCAATACGGTAACGATCACGGTCCCATAAACAATTCAACCTCTGCCAGGTTAGCATGCTATACCTGGCAGAGATCAAAGAGAAGACTGCCTTGTTATCAAGGCAGTCTTTGATTTTTAATTACAACAAAATGACTGCTCCTTATCCTGGAGTAGTTCGCGGTTTACCCCCAATGTGGTTGACCAGTCTGCGTAAAAAAAGGCCCTTTCCCCGTCAGTGAAGCTGCATTATGGATATGCGCCAGTTGCAACTGAAGTCTTCACTTGAATGAGGAATGTATATGTCAGGTAAAGGTAAAACTGATCAAAGCTTCAGGTCATAGAGCTCGCAAGTCATTTGTGAGTGCAGGTTGCAGATCGAAGGATGGAGTTACTGAAGTTTGTCTAGCCGATGGCGGCTGATATATAAGGAAATCGCAGATTGTTAAAAGTCTGCGATTACAGAAATTGCGCAGTGTTGATTTCCCATCAAATACGGGCTTGGCTAGCGGGAAATACCTTGTTTCTCCTTGATCCAGAGTTCGCCGATATAAAATGGGAACATCATTTCATTATCACGCTGTTCAAGGATCATGCTTTCCCAATAATGCTGTCCCTCATAACCCACAACTGCAACCACACGTGTGACATAACCAGGAGGAGCAATTACCGTGTCTTTCCAACCATTTTCCCATGCCTCCGGTTTTTCAGCCTCTCCGGTAACAAAATCTTCCCACTCCGGTGGTTGAAGGTCTTCACCTAATAAGTATTTTTCCTGCGCGGAGATGAAACCAAATTGGTCAAAAGGTACTCTTTCGATAACTTGGAATTGGTCAATATGAATATGCATAGGATGGGCGATGGAAGTCAGATTGATCAGGTTCCAAATAACTGTATCATCGATATCCGGGTTGTCCGTTACAAGATCGGTGATCTTTTTAGGACCATCAACGGGTGTGCCCAGACTTGATTTAAAATGAAGACCTTCAAAATTTGAAATCTGCTCATGAAGAGTGAGGTCGCGCTCTGGTTGTCCAGTAGAAAGAGGTTGAATGATCGGTAATTCAGTGGGGATAGAGCCGGCGTTACCCGCCTCTGTCAGATTCACCACTAAAAATTTCATGACCTGACCGGTGGTTTCAGGGTTGGCAAGGTCTTGTTCATCTATTGGCAGGCTCGTAAAAAGGTTGTCGCTACCCTGATTGAGCATGATAATTTCTTCTCCGGGATTAAAAGCCGAAAAATCTACGATCACATCAGCCCGCTCTCCAGGACCTAACAAAATCTGATCAAGTTCAACCGGTTTGCCAGACAGGAAACCGCCATCGCCACCAATCATGGTGAAACCCAGCTCCTGGTCAAAATCGAGCAGCAAAAAGCGGGAATTACATCCATTTAGCAAACGAAATCTATATAGTCGGGGCTCGACTTCCAGATAGGGCCAGGTATTGCCGTTGACCAGCATGGTATCGCCAGAGAAACTGGGGTGCCATCTTGCTGGGATGTTCGTGTCCGGCATGAATGCGCCCTGGTAGCCTTCATAGGACCTACGGCTTTGAGGATAATAGAGGGATCCGTCTTCGTTAAAACTTTTATCCTGGATGGCGAGGGGAATGTCATAATAACTGGTTCCTGGTGGATCTCCGGCTTGGGGTGAAGGACCGGGCAAGTCCAGGCTGGCTTCGACGTCATCACGTACCAACCAGAAACCGGACAGCCCCGCATAGATATTTAGACGGCTGATGCCCATGGTATTGTCGTGGTACCAGAGTGTGGAAGCTAACTGGTCATTACGGTAATCATATTGGGCTGTACCCGAGGGCGGCAATTCCGGGTCATCGGGGTCGACGGGATCCACGTAGGGGTCCGTCGCTGTGGTGTACATGAAACCTTCCAGGTAGTAATCAATTGGGATGTCTGATGCAATTGGCAAAAACCAAGCTTCAGGGGCACCGTCACTATGATCATACACACGTGCTCCTGTGACATGCGTTACGATTGGAACAGGTCCGAGGTAGAGTTTCGAATCTAACACAGGAATACGATCAGGGAAAGCCCAATCGATCGTTTGGTCGATCGGTAGAAAATGAGGGATAAAGCGGGGTGCTTCGCTTTCCGGGTCATCCACGAGGTGATTGAACCAGCGCACTCTGACCATCTCATCTCTTTGAGCCTGGATGGTGTTAGCTGGATAATGAAAGGATGATTCCACACCAGCCGAGGGAAGCGGATCGCCTTTTACTCCATAACCCCAGACCGTGGGGGAAGCGGATCGCCTTTTACTCCATAACCCCAGACCGTGGTCAGTGGAAAGCCTTGAGGCAAGATCTGTTGCTCAAATTGACGCACAGCAATTTCGTAACTGGTCAACTTGCCCTCGTTGGCTGGTTGGGAAACCGGCGGGATGATAAGGGTTTGATCATCAAATTGACGTTTCCCTGGTTCATCGTCAGTTAAATTACCCTGCCTGACGGGCTGCATAAGCGGGGGGATGTAGAGCGGTTGTTGGTATTTGGGGATGCTCAACGGGTCAAGCCGGGCAACTGTTGGTAAATCTTCGATTGCCGTATTGGGATCGACTTCGCCATCAAGCGCGGCAGTTATTGCGTCCATATCGTCGTTTTGTTTTTTGTCTGCGCAAAAAGCAAGGATTAACGCAAGCAAAATTCCCAAAGCAATAAATATAAATATTTTTGATCGTTTAGTTAGATTTTTTAAGGTCATCGTTGGCCTTTTCGCAAGCTCTTATTAATTATGAGAATTATTAGAAACATCAGATGCAATGGATCCATTCGCCATGAAGATACTGCGAGTGCCACTGGTAGTGATTTCACCAGTGTGGGTAACAAGCAATATGGTGATGCCTTTGTTTCGGTGGATATCATGGAAAATATCCATAATTTCTTTTGCCGTTTGCTCATCAAGGTTGCTGGTAGGCTCATCTGCCAGAAGCAATTCGGGTTCATTGATCAGTGCACGCGCAATTACAACCCGCTGCTGCTGTCCTGCTGAAAGTTGGCGGGGATATGCCGCAGCTTTATCCGTGAGACCGACAATTTCAAGCAGACGCATTGCGCGGTCTATATCAGCCTGAGTCGTTTTTTTCTGGGAAAAAATGGTTGGCAAGACTACATTTTCAACTGTATTCAAAGATTGGAGCAAACTTGGGAATTGAAATACAAGTTGGCGGGGATATGCTGCGGCTTTGTCCGTGAGACCTACAATTTCAAGCAGACGCATTGCGCGGTCTATATCAGACTGAGTCGTTTTTTTCTGGGAAAAAATGGTTGGTAAAACGACATTTTCAACTGTATTCAAAGACTGGAGCAAACTTGGAAATTGGAATACAAAACCCATTTTCTGGTTACGTAAGGCTGAGCGATCTGCGTCCGAGAGTTCCCATAAGTCTACGCCATCGATGAACACTTGCCCTTTTGTGGGCTCTGCCAACCCGGCGATCAGGTTTAAAAGGGTCGTCTTTCCCGAACCAGAGCGCCCGGTTATCACTACAAATTCTTTTGAGACAATATCCAGGCTCACTTCATCTACGGCATTAACTGTTTTCTGTTTCTTCTGTTCATAAATTTTGCTTAGTTCATTTAGTTTGATCATCTGATTATTCCTTTATTGAAGTGCTGGGTTCCTGGTTGGATATTCTAAGAATTGGAATTAATGTTGCCAGAAAGACGCTGGCAAGGCTCAAGCTCACAACAATCAACATAAGCAAGAGAAGCTCGCCAATATTTGGAATGTAAATTGGGACTTCCAGAATATTCATGATCAGGTTGCGAAACAGCGTAATTACCGCGATAGCAAAGATTATCCCGACCAATGAGCCGCCAATGGTTAGCAGGGAACTTTCTAAAAGTAGAGTCTTGATTACATCGGTGCGGTTAGCACCTAGCACGCGCAAGACGCCAATTTCCTGGGTTCTGGATGAGATTGCTGTGGAAGTAACAAATCCAATTAAAACAAGTGCCATGACCCAGGCAATGATTGATAGGGAGGTCACGCTATTAACAAGCGAGTCCACCCGTTCACGTTGCTCGCGAAACAAGTTTGCACTGGTGATAGCGTTGATTCCCGGGATCGAGGCTTCAATTTCCTGGGCTACCAGGAAGGGATCAGCAGTATCTTCCAACCGGACCAGGGCTGTTGAGATGGCATTTGGATTAATGATCAATTCGCGCTCAGCTTGCATGGGAGAATGCCTGGCGATATCCATCGCGGTTTCATAAGTGAAAAACAGACTTTGATCCAGGCCACTACCTGTCGGTTCCAGATTACCAAGCAGCTCGATCGAATAACCATAAACAAGAATGTCATCGCGCCCTTCAGAATCGGAAATATAAACACCACCAATGGCTTCACCAAGCGTGAGTTCTCTGCCCAGGTTTTCCTCCATCCAGGGATGAACAGTAAAATCTGTCGCCGGGTCATACGCAACCATAAACATATCGGAAACCGAGCAGCAGGAAGCTCCCCCTGCCCAGGTTTTCTTCCATCCAGGGATGAACAGTAAAATCTGTTGCCGGGTCATACGCAACCATAAACATATCGGAAACCGAGCAGCAAGAAGCTCCCCGCATGGTTGAGAGAAACAATTGCGGTGAGACAATCGCAACCCCATCCATTGCGGCTATTTCCTCAACGATATCACGATCCATCCAAATATCGACAGGCACCCCCATCAAAAATGCTTGTTCAACAATGGTCTGGTTACCAGAGGGGATGACGGTGATATCAGCACCAAGGCGTTCAGTGACCTTCTGCATACTTTCTTGTGAACCGTTGATAACCAGTGTGGCACCAATAATGAATGCCACAACCAGACCTGCACAAATAGCAACTATCCAACTTCTGAATGCGTTGTCTTCAATATTCTTTAATGCCAGGCGAAATAAATTCATTTGATCCTCATTTTTTACCCTCTTAGTGCAACTGCAGGATCCTTCCGATTGACAACCCAAACAGGATATAGCGATGCCAGGGTCACAGAAAGAAACGCGATAATCAGGGACAATAAAAACAAGCCAGCATAAATCTGTGGGGAGGGATTACTTAGGGTTAAGTTAACACGTTGTGCAATTTGGTCGATAAAGAAATAGCCAATAAGCAGGCTAGCCAGAAAACCAAAAACACCGCCTGCCAGGGCGAGCAGTTGTCCTTCCCGTAAGATGAAACCCAGAAGGAACTGGCGTGTTGAGCCTAAAACCCGCAGAACGCCCCATTCTTGTTTGCGTTCATTTACGGTTATGGTAAATATTAAACCAATACAAAAGGTGGCAACCAACATAGTCAGTGCAAATATGAGCGGCAACCTGTTTAGAAGGTTGCTCATTTGATCCCGTCCTAATTGGAAAAAGTTAGCCGCTTCGAAAGAAGTCACACCCTGAACATCACCCAGAATTTGGTTTGAAACCTTCTGTACATAAAAAGCCGGCAGTACATTGACCATAATGACCGGCACATAATTGGCTTCGAGCCCGGCTTCTACCTTTTTCAGACTGTTGAAACTATCTGCCAGAATCCTGGCAGTCTCAAAGGAGACATAGATTGTTTGGTCGATAGTGGTTCCTGTTTCTGCAAGCTGATCGACCAGGACGAGCTCGTTTCCAGCCATTTCGATGGTTCCTTTACCTTCTGGCAACCTAATGGCACTACCGGCGTAGGCTTCACCAATGTTCAGCTTTTGTTTATCAGAGTTACCTAACCAGGGCTGTACGGTAAAATCGGAGGCCAACTCAATAGCAGAGAGGTACAAGACAGGTTGAGAACTGTAAGGGCTGTTGTTGGCAGTGAACAAACGTACCTGGGGTGAGATCGATTCAACCCCCGGAATGACAGCAATTTCAGTCAACAAACGGTTTAGGTCTAAATTACCAGGCTGCAAATAGGCATAGCTGCTCGACCTGGGGACAACTACAATATCTGCTGCCATGGTGTCCATAGCTTTCAGGCTGGATTCAAGATTATCTCGCACGGTTTGAAGAACCAGAGTTGTCCAAAAGGCTGCGATGACAACAAGGGCAATAAACAGGAATGCCAATCCACTTCTGAATGGCCTGCTCCTGATATTATTCAGCGCAAAACGGAACAGGTTCATAAGTGGATTGGTGTCCTTTCAGTTGATCATCTTATTTTAGACGACAGGTGCAACGATATCAGTTTTTCTTGAGGAAACGATCATGATAATCAGGCTTACCACGATCACTAAACCACCAGCCAAAAGCAAAGCCGGTTGCATGGTCGATTTACAAACCATGTCATCCATTCCACAAACCCCGATTAAATAAGTCGGAAGTAGCATAGTGGATATACCAGAAACAAGCCCCAAGACACCCAGTGATACCCGGGTCTCTTTGGTCTTCGAGAGTAAAAGCAAAAATCCTGTTACCAGGAGGTTAGCCCCTACTACGATTTCAGCCCGAGCAGACCAATGACACTTCATGGGAATTGTGCGCCCATCTTCAAGTACGATCGACCTGCCATGGGATTCGCAATCGAAAAATTGCGGGAAGATAGCGATAAACAGCGCCAGAATGATAAGAATTACAGACCAGGCTTTCATTAGAATCTCTCCTTTCTTTCTTTGAACGGAACCTTTATATTTCTATTCTAATCTCATAAAATGAGTTTGCAGTTGGTATAAATTTGGTTAAATTTGTATATGTTGACGAGAGAATAACAATCGATTGGCACCAGTGACTAGTTTGTGAAATATTTGACATGAAGAAGCCATTAACTCTGCCGGTTTTTTTGATATCGGGTACAATTCAGGAGGTGAGGTTCCATTTCTTGGAGGCTCATGTTAATGTTGGAAAATTATAGAGACAATAGTCCTATTACAAAATAGAGGAGAATAAATATGAAACGTGAAATGGTAATGACTGATGCCAATGAAGCAACCGCCCATGTGGCATACAGGCTAAACGAAGTAATCGCGATCTACCCAATTACGCCGTCATCCGGTATGGGTGAGTTTGCTGACCAATGGGCAGCAGAAGGCATTCCTAACATTTGGGGCACTATCCCAACGGTTATCGAAATGCAATCTGAAGGTGGCGCTGCAGGTGCTGTCCATGGTGCCCTGCAAGGTGGATCTCTGTCGACGACATTCACCGCCTCACAAGGGCTTTTGCTCATGGTCCCAAACATGTACAAAATTGCTGGTGAACTTTCTCCAGCTGTTTTCCATGTTTCTGCCCGTTCCTTGGCGGCTCAGGCGTTATCCATTTTCGGAGATCATTCTGATGTCATGGCAGTTCGCCAGACTGGCTGGGGTTTGTTAGCAAGTAACTCCCCGCAGGAAGCACAGGACACGGCAGTGATCGCAACCGCAGCAACACTGCGGTCCCGCATTCCGTTTGTTCACTTTTTCGATGGCTTCCGCACCTCTCACGAGATCAACAAAATCGAACGAGTGACAGATGATGATTTGCGTGAAATGATCAATGACCAAATGATTTACGAACATCGTAAACGCGCTCTTTCACCAGACAATCCTTTTATTCGCGGTACTGCCCAAAACCCCGATACCTTCTTCCAGGGTCGTGAGACTGTCAACCGATATTACCCGGAAGCTGTTCGCATTGTCCAGGAAGAGATGGATCGTTTTGGCGAGCTGACCGGTCGTCAATATCACCTGGTGGAATACTATGGTGCCCCGGATGCCGACCGCGTGATCGTCATTATGGGCTCGGGCGCAGAGACTGCCTCCGAAGTTGCCAAATACCTGAACGCTCGCGGCGAAAAGGTTGGTGTAGTGATCGTCCGCCTCTATCGCCCCTTCCCTGTTCAGCAATTTATAAATATAATCCCGGCATCTGTACACAAAATTGCCGTTCTGGATCGTACCAAGGAACCCGGATCTATTGGCGAGCCGCTTTACCAGGATGTTATTAATGCCCTCAACAGTGGTCTGAATGATGGCACAGTTGCTTGCGCATCCATGCCGCTGGTTACTGGTGGACGCTATGGTCTTTCTTCAAAAGATTTCACACCTGCCATGGTCAAGGGCGTTTTTGATGACCTGGCAAAAGACAATCCCAAAGAACACTTTACCATTGGTATCGTGGACGATGTTACCAATTTAAGCCTGGAATACGACCCCAGCTTTGAAATTTTGCCGGATAGTGTTATTCAGGCAATGTTCTTCGGTCTCGGCTCTGATGGTACCGTTGGCGCTAACAAGAACTCGATCAAAATCATTGGTGAGGAAACCCCCAACTTTGCTCAAGGTTACTTTGAGTATGACTCAAAGAAATCCGGCGGCGTGACTGTTTCTCACTTGCGATTTGGTCCTGAGCAGATTAGGGCACCTTATTTCATCTCGGACAACGAAGCCAATTTTGTAGCCTGCCACCAGGTGAGTTTTGTTGATCGTTTCGATCTGCTCAAATATTCCCGCCCTGGTTCAGTCTTCCTGCTCAACACTATTTCAAGCCCCGAAGAAGTTTGGGAGACTCTGCCTGTAGAGATGCAGCAAGACATGCTCGCAAAGAAGCTCCAGTTTTACATTATCGACGCATACAAAGTGGCTGAAGCAACTGGAATGGGTAATCGCATCAATACCATTATGCAAACTTGTTTCTTCGCCATCAGTGGTGTATTGCCCAGAGAAGAAGCGATTGATGCAATCAAACACTCTATTGAAAAGACTTATGGCAAAAAAGGCGAGAAAGTAGTTCAGATGAACTTCAACGCAGTCGATCAGGCTGTCGCCAATATGTACAAAGTTGAATATCCACAGCAAATCACAAGCAAGCACCAACGCCGCACACCGGTGCCTGCCAACGCTCCGGTGTTCGTAAAAGAAGTTTTGGGCGAAATGATCGCACGCAATGGCGATAAAATCCCGGTAAGCCAGCTGCCTGATGATGGCACTTATCCCTCAGCAACAACCCAGTGGGAAAAGCGCAATATTGCCTTGGAAATTCCCATCTGGGAACCCGATCTCTGTATTCAGTGCGGACGCTGTTCGTTTGTCTGCCCGCATGCTGCCATCCGCAACAAGGTTTACCCGACAGCATTGCTCGAAAACGCACCAGAAACTTTCAAATCCAAGCCCTCCAACTTCCGTGAGTGGAAAGAAGGCTATTCCTGGACTGTCCAGGTTGCCCCTGAAGATTGTGTCGGTTGCGGACTCTGTGTTGAAAACTGCCCAGGCAAAGACAAGCAGAATCCCGGACGACATGCCATCAATATGGGAGCTCAACCTCCTGTTCACGACGCTGAAGTTGAGAACTGGGACTTCTTCCTGAATCTGCCACTGCTGCCCCGTGAGGACATTAAGGCGACCAATATTAAAAATTCGCAACAACTTGAACCACTGTTTGAGTTCTCTGGCGCCTGCGCTGGTTGTGGCGAAACTCCTTACGTCAAACTGGCTACACAACTTTTCGGTGATCGAATGATCGTTGCCAATGCGACTGGCTGCTCCTCCATTTATGGCGGCAACCAACCAACCACACCCTGGGCTGTTAACCAAAAAGGTAAGGGACCAGCCTGGTCTAACTCCCTGTTTGAAGACAATGCCGAGTTTGGTCTGGGCATGCGATTGTCTGTTGATAAATCGACTGATTTTGCTAAAGAATTAGTCTCCAAAAATGCCGATTTGATTGGGAGAGAGCTTGCGGATGCTTTGCTGAATGCTGATCAAAGCGACGAAGTTGGTCTTAACGAGCAACGCAAGCGTGTAAAACAACTCAAAGAGATCCTCGCTGGCAAGACAGAGAATGATCTCGTTCAGCTGAATAGCCTTGCTGACTACCTGGTCAAGAAGAGTGTCTGGATCATGGGTGGTGACGGTTGGGCGTATGACATTGGTTATGGTGGCCTTGACCACGTTTTAGCCTCCGGGCATAACGTCAACGTTTTGGTTTTGGACACTGAAGTGTACTCCAACACTGGTGGTCAGAGCTCCAAGGCAACCCCACTTGGTGCTGTTGCGAAATTTGCTGCCAATGGTAAAGAACGCCCCAAGAAAGACCTGGGCATGATTGCCATGACTTATGGAAATATCTATGTTGCCCGGGTTGCTATGGGTGCCAGTGATGCTCAAACACTGAAAGCTTTCAATGAAGCGGATTCCTATGACGGGCCATCTCTTATTATTGCTTACTCGCACTGTATCAATCACGGTATCGATATGAAGATGGGTCTTGTGCAGCAAAAATTGGCTGTAAATTCAGGTGCCTGGGTTCTCTATCGTTACGATCCTCGCCTGATGGCCGAAGGCAAGAACCCGCTTCAGCTCGACTCCAAGGCTCCTACAGTAAACGTGGCTGATGTTACGATCCTCGCCTGATGGTTGAAGGCAAGAACCCGCTTCAGCTCGACTCCAAAGCTCCTACCGTAAACGTGGCTGATTACGCTTACAACGAGAACCGCTACCGCATGCTGCTCAGACAAGATGAGGAACGTGCCGAAGAATTGATGAAGAAAGCTGAAACTGATGCCGATCGGCGCTGGTCGCTCTACTCTCAGATGGCGGAACTGGATTATTCCAGTTATAAAGTTGATTTGAATGAGGACGTGCCTGTGGCGGAAGGAATGCCCACAGCAGAAACTTCAGAAGGTTGGGCTGGACCCAAGGGCACTACACCAAAAGCTGAGCCCTTCTCCGAAAGTGCAACCAAAGAACCTACCAGTGATCCTTCTGTGAACTCTGGGAATCCGCCTGATTTGAACCAGGCTGCCCAGAAAGCAGACGAAGAATTGAAAAGCACCAAACATAACGAATCCAGCTCGAAACTATAGAGCTACAGGATAATAACGGAAAAGGGAGACTTTCTCAGTCTCCCTTTTTGCTTAATTGGATTTATAGTTTAATTGACAGAAACAAACAATTACTGTGGTTGTTTTTGGCTTTTGCCTATAAGACATAATTTCAAATATCTGCCTGCAACATCATCAAATAACGATTCTAACTAAGGTAAAATTGAGGTATGCCCCATAAACGCACTTTTCTGAATGCATACTATTTCATGAGGGTGGCAAAAAATAAACCATGACAGTAGTAGAAGACATCAAACAACGAATAGACCTGGTTGATATCGTCAGTCAGACGGTAAAACTTAAGCGTACTGGCAAGAACTATATTGGGTTTTGCCCCTTCCACAGCAACACCCGTACGCCGGCTTTTGTTA
>OBLN01000302.1_pt1 | contig 17958 bp, 15 predicted proteins | sample 1519301 | NCBI WGS metagenome assembly OBLN01 (sample SAMEA2452533, study PRJEB22499) | sediment metagenome | reverse complement strand
TCACTTCAGTTGCAGGTGCTCCAAAAGGAATTGCAGCAAAGATGAATATCGAGAAATTACTCGGAATCGACATCAACTGTTGTGAGAAATTCAGAGGGCAGTTGAAGTAAAGGGAGTTTATGCTGCCGGGATTATCTCAACCAGTAGTTCATACGGCAGTGTAAAAGGCATCTGCAACTTTCTTTCTTTGGAAGTTGCGGTTGCCACATATTACCTAAAAGGAGAGGTGATAGTAAATGGATAAAAAAGAAGGTGTAGACTGGCATCATGCAGAACAATGTTCAAAAGTTGTCTGTGAATCCAGCGTACTGGAAAGGACAATTGACTGGAAACAGGGCCTGGCAATCGCTATTGGTGTCCCGCTACTTCTCTTACCATCTATAGGTTATTTTGCAAGTTATTTGTGGTCTTTCGCTATTATTGTCTGGGGTCTGTCAGTATTCCAGGGTTTTATGCAAAATCTTGCCTATGGTGAACTGGCGACAGTATTTCCACATGCATCAGGACTGCCTGGATTTGCTCAGAATGTTTTCAAAGGAAAAGGAAAGGACAAGTACGACAAGGGTAAGCTAATTGGTGGATTCAGTGCATGGAGCTACTGGTTTGCATGGAATCCTGTGCTGGCAATCTTCGCAATACTTGTAGGCAGTTATTTGCATGGTCTTATTCCTGCACTGTCAGGTTTTTCAGAATACAGTCTGTCGCTTGGAGCTGGAATCTTTATATTTGGTGCACTTATCATTATCAACTCCAGAGGTCTTTCAAGCGGAGCAACTATGGGATATGTACTTGCTGTTCTGTCACTTGCACCATTGGCCATCATAACGCTATCTCCATTTGTAAGTGGTGATTTTGTGCTGGCTAATATAACAAGTTCATGGCTTCCAACCGACTGGGCATGGGATCTTCACCATATATTGATACTGCTTGGTATATTCGCAATGGCACAATGGAGTGCATGTGCGTGGGAAACTGCAGCCATCTACGGTCCTGAATATAAGAAACCAGGTTCTGATGTACCAAAAGCACTTTTCAGCTGTGGTATAGTATGCCTTTTTACATTTATACTTGTACAGATGTCAGTAACCGGTACTCTTGGAATAGATGGCGTGCTTGCAGAACCTATCTCACCAATGCTTCCACTTGCGCAGGCTGCTATGGGTCCCATCGGAGCTTACATTTCCATCATAATGCTGATAGCTGCTATGGTCCTTATCATTCAGACAGCATACCTTGGTTCCGCAAGGGCAATGCACTCACTTGCAACAGAAGGTAATCTTCCAAGGATATTTGGCAAGATCAATTCCAATGGAACACCGGTATTTGCAATGATAGTTATTGGTATTTTCAACCTGGCTCTCATATCCCTTGGAACACCAACAGCTATTCTTGCAGCATCTGCAATAGGATATGTCTGTGCTAATGGTATCAGTCTTTTCGCTTATGTAAAAGCAAAGACAGATCCAACACTGGCTGCACGTGACAGGCCTTTCAAGGCACCAACAGGATGGAAGAATGTAGCTATGTTGTTCGGTCTGTTCAACCTGCCTCTGTGTCTCATAGGTGTTGTTTACCTCAACAGTCTTGAGATCGGGTGGACTTCGACCTGGGTTGGTTTCATTGTGCTGGCTCTGTACATACCTATGTGGTATTATTCACAACATGAGAACCATGTTCTGAAAAAGTCGGAACAACAACAGATGGCATGAAAACAACGAATCTGGCAGTGAGCACTAAAAGATGATATGCTTACTGCAATATTTTTCTTACCGCATAACCTCCAATTATGCAGAAACAGTTAGATCTGGTCGCCTGTCAATGTTCATCTGAACTAGCGACCATATCTCTTTTTTGAATAGTTAAAATCAAGCAACGCTTTCTGCTTTATCTTTAAAGTAAAAGAATAATTCCTTGCTCCATTGTAGCGCATTGCTGTCAAAGCTCATTAGGATAGTATGGTCATATTGTCCCTGGTTATTAAAGAAACAGAGAAACAGGAATCTATCGGTACTAACCAACGTTGCCAGGCCTGTAATCTCTTTTGACACAAACATTTCAGTATTTTCAAAACTTGTAAACTTTTTCATTTCTTCTGCATAATCCTTTTCCATTCTCTCATGTACAGGATTTGTTGTGACCAGGGAAAAATTAATTCCTTTTTCAGCAAGACTTGAGTAGAGAGCCGGATATTCAGGATGGAAATAAGCGTTAAAAGCCATAACATAACTGGACTTAGCTATGTTTTCAGTAAACTCTTTAGGAAATTCAAAAAGGTAGTTAAGGTCAGGTTCAATTATAACACAGTTACCGAGTTCACCGAATCTCTTCAATATGAATTCAGGGATGCCATTAAGATCACGATTCATCCAATAATTACTGTTCTCTTCAAAAACCTCCACTGCATTTAAAAGAGGCAGCATGTTCGCCACCAGCACTTTCCCCATGTTGGTTAAGATGTAATAATCCCCATTCTGGATGACAAGGCCGTGTTCCTTGAGTTTTTTGATCTGGGGAATAAGAGCTGTGGAAGTCACATTAAGACTTGTTTTTATTTCTTCACGGCTTTTTTCCCCTTCCATCAGAAGAAGCAGAACATTTTTGCGTTTTTCCGAATTGAGGATTATGTCCATTAATGACCCGTTCATTCATACTACCCCTTCTAATTTTATTGTCATAATATATGATTTTTATGAATATAGTTATTCAAAGAATTCATATGCTGCTGTTGCAGGCTTCTTCTTGCATATCTTTTTCCATTTTATGCTTGTAAAGTGCTATTTCAATATTGCTACGCAGATCATTTGCCTTGAATGGTTTAACGATATATCCATAAGGCTCTGTCTTTTTTGCTTTTTCAAGGACTTCATCATCAGAATATGCAGTAAGATATATTACCAGGATGTCGAAGTTTTTACGGATCTCCTCAGCAGTTTCCATCCCATCCATATCTCCTTTCAGTCTGACATCCATTAATATGAGGTCAGGAAAGGTTATCTCTGCCATCTTTATAGCTTCTTCTCCTGTTGCAACTATGGCCGGTACAGTATATCCAAAACTTTTCAGTTTCTTCTTTATATTAAGGCCAATGATACCTTCGTCTTCTACCACAAGAATTTTTATGTCTTCCATGAGTTCACCTGAGTTTTTATTATTTTAAAGTTATCCTGAATTCCGTGCCTTTGCTTCTATCAAGTTCAATGACGCCATCTATCTGGGATGTGAGGGTAGTTACCAGCTGCAATCCCAGAGAATCTGTTTCTTTGAAATTGATGTTTTCCGGGAAACCGGCACCATTATCCCCTACTATCAATACTAATTTCTGTTCTTCAAAACTTAAATTAACATGTATTTCCCCTTCTTTTCCCTGCTTAAACGCATGCTTGAATGAATTAGAAACAAGTTCATTTACTATCATTCCAAGGGGAATAGCAGTATCCATGTCAAGGAAAGTGGGTTCAACATTCATTTTGACTTTAATATGCTCTTTATTGATCGCGTATGAATATGACAGCTCATTAACAAGTTTCATCAGATAATCGGAAAAATCTATGCTTTCCATGTCCTGTGACCTGTAAAGTTCTTCATGTACCAGGGCCATGGATATCACCCGGTTCTGGCTTTCCTTAAAAGCCTCTATAACTCCTTCATCCTCGAATTTATCGGATTCAAGATCTAGCAGACTCGAAATGACCTGAAGATTGTTCTTTATACGGTGATGGATCTCTTTTTTACGTATTTCTTCTACCTTTTTGCGCTCATCTATCATCCTTGAAAGCGTTTCTCTTGTTTTTTCTATTCCTTCTGTCAGGATAAGGAAATCACCCTCTCCATAAACTCTTACTCCTCTTGAGAAATCATTTTTCTGAAATGCAGTAAGCACCTGATTCGAATCTTTTATTATTGTATCAAGCAATCGGGCAAAATTATCCAGTGTATTTGCAAGTTGCTTGAATTCACCCTGAACATTTAGATGAGACCTTTCATCAAGTTCTCCCTTGGCAAGTGCATTTGTAAGCCTTATAGTATCACGAATAGGTGTTATTACTGAATCCAGGATCTCATTGAGACCCAGAGGTATTTCCCTGAAATCCTTTTCAACATCAGTCTCAGCTCTTGAGTCAAGTTTTCCCCTGACCGCATCTTTTGATATGCTTTTAAAATCGCTTACAATATCCTTTATGGGTCTTGTAAAGGATAAAGCGATCAAATACGAGATACCGGCCATGAATATTATGGCTGCAAAGGATATTTGCATAAGTTTATTACTTAGGGTTGTAACGCCTGCAAACATCTCATCCTTTGGAATAACCAGAACAAATGAAAAATTGCCTGTTCTTATTGGCTCGTAAAACATCACTACCTTTTTTCCGGTAATTGGATCTATAGTTTCAATATGGCCGCTTTCCCCTTTTCCTATATCATCTGCAGCTTTTGAAAAATCTTCATTCTCAAAATCATAGAGTGTTTTTTTCCCGATCCACTCTTTATTCGTAGGGTGTGAGACCAGGATACCAGTATTGCCGGTCATAAAAGCATAGCCGGTGTCAAATGCTTTTACATCGCTGATTGCCTCGTCCAGATAGTTCAGGGAAACATCCACTCCTGCTATTCCAATGAATTCATCATCTTTCACTATCGGTGAAACATAACTCACAATGAAGACACCTTCGTAATAATAGGGTTCTGTTAATACTTCTGCCTGTGTCTTTTTTGGCAGTTGATAGTAATCCAGTGTATCGTAATTCAGAAGAGGATCAAGTGTTATAGGTCCGGTTATTTCGTTCCAGTAAGGAATGAACCTTCCAGTGGAATCATGTCCCTGCGAATTTATATATAAAGTATCTTTACCATCAAAGGCATCTGGTTCATAGGCAACATATGTACCAAGCAATTGAGGATGTTCTACCAGAAGGTTGTAAAGCATATTATTTGCTTCATCCCTGCTCATGGAATCATAGCTACTCATGCTTACAGCTATTGTTTCTGCAATTGCACGGTTAGTTTCCATATCACCGTTGAAATCATTAGCATAGTTCCTGGCCATCTCGATAGATTGCTTGTAGGCAAGTTCTTCTTCCTGATCAGTTACAGTAGAAATGGTCATTGCAGTGCTTGCTGCAAGTACAAGTAAGGTACCTGTGACTATATACAGAATAAGTTTGAACTTCAGCGACATGTTTTCCCATTTCATCTTTAAGCCTGCAATCTTTTTAGAATTACATTTATCCGTTATTCTTTTCTGCGTTAGCAATAGATTGGAATCTTTTGACTTTAAAATAAGCGCTTATTAAAATTACAATGGCTTTGAAATATTACAATAGCATTATTTCATCAAAGCTAAAATAAATGTTTTTTTCGGTCCGATAAATTCAGAACCAATAGCTTTTTTTTGCTGAGTTAGAATGAAATCACATTTATTTATCCGGGCTGAATCTTTCTGATGAACTGCACCCTTTACCGAAGATTCTTTTTTTAGCATAGAGTTACAGCATTAATTATTCTGAGAATCTATTATCTACTATTGTGTTAAGTATAAAAGAAAAGAGATCTTGTCATAATGTGGTAAGTATGGATAATTTCAGGGATTATATCAGGGATTTTTTTGGCTTTATGAAAAAAGCAACAACAGCGGTTCAGACAGTTGATACCGTAAGAGAACGTCTGGATGCTGAAGGTTTTATGGAATTGAATCTGAATGAGCCATGGACATTGAATGTGGGAGGGAAATACTATCTGACACCCTATCCTTCCATGCTTGTGGCCTTTACTGTCGGAAGCGCTGAATGTCTGACAAAAGGGGTAAAGATGATTGCTGCTCATACGGATAGTCCCGGATTCAGGATCAAACCCAGTCCAGAGGTGAACAGCGAAGGGATGTTGACACTGAATGTGGAGCGCTATGGCGGACCTATTCTGAACACATGGTTCGACCGTCCTTTATCCATTGCGGGAAGGATAGCTGTAAGATCTGCTGAGGTGCTGAAGCCGAAAGTGATCCACCTGGATTTTCAAAGACCGATACTTATCATCCCTAATCTTGCCATCCACATGAACCGCGAGGTCAATAAAGGTGTGGAGATCAAGGTGCAAAAAGAAATGCAACCTCTCATAACCCAGTTGATCGAAGATGAGGTCAAGGATAATTATCTGCTGGATCTGGTTGCGGAGGAAGCCGGAGTCGATCGTGAGAGTATTCTGGACATGGACCTGAATGTCTATTGTAGTGAAGAAGGTATGCTTGCAGGAGCTAAAGAGGAATTCATTTCCTGTCCGAGGATCGATGATCTGTCAATGGTGTATGCTGCTATGGAAGCTCTTATCAGGTCGAAACATGAGGATGGGATCAACATGGCAGCATTCATGGATAATGAAGAGATTGGTTCCATGACCAGGCAAGGTGCCGACTCCGTGATGTTAAGCACCATTCTGGAAAAAATCCGTATGGGTATGCTGAGAACAGAACAACAATTACCCTCACAATTGAAAGATTCCTTTGTTATTTCGGCTGATGGTGCTCATGGATTTCACCCCAATTACTGTGAAAAGAATGATATTACCAACAAGCCTGTGATGAATAAAGGGATTGCCATTAAGATTAGTGGCAATCGTTCCTATGCATCGGAAGTGGAGACAATTGCAGCTTTTCAGCAACTGTGTGACAGGGCCGGTGTGAAATATCAGAAATTTGTGAACCATTCGGATGAACCGGGAGGAAAGACCCTCGGTCCGTTGCTCAGCAAATACATGCCTGTTCATGTGGTGGATGTGGGAGTGCCGATGCTGGCAATGCATTCAACCAGGGAGCTGATGGGCAGACAGGATTTCCTGGATTCCATCGAGATATTCAGGACATTTTTTCAGTTAGAGGAATGATACAAAAAATCGCTTATTTCTCCGGGCTGAATCCTTCTGATGAATTGCACTCTTTCCCGGAGAATGTTCTTATTTTCTCGTCACTCACTTTTTCTGTGGATAACTGGATATGAGAAAGTTTAATGGAATATCATGTACATTAAAGGGTGTTAAGATTTAGTAAATCCGATTAACATCTAAGATAAGGGATTAAAAGAAAACAAAAAAGATTTTGTCATTATGTGATCTCTCACACAATGAAACACAGATAATGGCGGAAACCCCGGGAATTTAACCCGACTGAACGGATTTAGAGTCCATTCGATCAACCTGATCCGATTTCCATGATGATTATCTTCTTATGCTATATTTTAATAGGAAGTAATAGTATTTATATTTTTCTTAGAGGTAATGGTGTACTCTTCTAGTAATGTCTAATGCTTACGTTTTCAACCAGGATGACTTATTTTGAAAACACAATATAGATATAATAGGAAACAGCAAAATGGAATGAAGACGAATTATGTCTTCATTTTTCGGTACCTGAGATTCCAGTTCCAAGGAATATCAGTTTTGTTTCAATAGGAGCACCGCCCTCTTCGATCATTGTGATATCCTCTCTTTTGATTTCGATACTAACATCTTCTGCTTTGATATCTGAATCTTCCATATATTCAAGTATCAGCTTCTTTCCAAGTTCGTTCGCGTATTCAAAAGCTTCAGGATAAGTTGAGAACTCCCTTCTTTCCACTGGAGAGAATACCAGAATGCTCCTTTCTGTTTTCTTGTAGAATGACTTGATGTGTATCTCTATGGTCTTGACACCTTTTCCTACAAGTGCCCCCACCGCATTTCCAACATCCGCATGTTCGGGAACTATGATGTTTGCTTCTATCAGTTTGTTAAGTTCTTCAACATATGAATGTACAGGTCCGCCCAGCAGTATTACCGGGACATTCACTTTGAACTGTGAAAAGAACTCACCACGAATTATCTTTTCTATCTCAGATCTTTCAACACCCTTGAACATGAAACTCATAAGGTCAAGTGCCATGTTGATGGCAACTTCCTTTTTGATATGCAGGCAAAGCTCATTTTCATCCATGGGTGTCAGTCTTGCAAGGATCTTCGCACCGGTAATTGAGGCTTGACGGTTCCATTTTGTGTATTCTCCAAGCACATGCAGCACATCGGTAGGTGTGAATCCTATTGCCTGAACAAGTCTTTTTTGTATCAGTGCATCTATATGGTCCGCAGACATCGGCTTTCCGATCTTCCAGAAAATATCATTGATGGAAACAGGCTCTGTGCCTATTGTTCCAAGAAGCTCCTTTTCAAATGGACTGAGATTCACTCCTTCTTTGCCTGTTCTGACAAAGAATTTCGTGGGCTGTATATTTTCCGCAAGCTGCACCTTAGAAGGCGTTCTGCCGGATATGAGTTGTTCCATGAATCCCGGATATTTTACAGCGGCAAGACAGAGTGGTATCACCCTGCGTGGTCCGATATTGACCCCGCGGTTCTTGATCCATACGTGGCTGTCCCCGCCCATTGCGGAAGTTTCCATGCGTATGGCTTTGACCTTCGTGTGCCAGCCGCCAACAACTGCTCCCGTATCAACAAGTTCGGGCAATCCATTATGATTAAGTGAGACATCGGTGCTTGTTCCTCCCACATCGATGACCGCACAGGTATCATTATTAGATAGGAATGAAGCTCCCATAAGACTGGCTGCAGGTCCTGAAAATATGGATTCTATTGGTTTTTCCATAGCTTCATGGATACCTATCACCGAGCCATCACATTTGAGCATCATGAGCTTTGCATCGATTCCGCGTTTCTCAATATCAGTAAGAATAGCATGAATGAACTGGTCTGCTATGGGAAGCAGTTGTGCATTCAGATATGCCGTAACACCCCTGTCGTAGGCTCCCAGGTCCTGCGATAGTTCATGACCGCAAACTATTGGCAGTCCTGTAAGTTCAGTGAGCATGTCCTTTACTTTCTTTTCATGGTCAGGGTTTCGGATACTGAAATATGAGGAAACAGCAAACGCAGACACCCTGTCCTTTACTTTCAGGGCATATTCCCTGACAGCTTCAAGATCAAGAGTCTCATCTTCGGTTCCTGTAACATTGTGTCCACCTTTCACTACAACGAAATCATCGATTGGCGGATTTGCAGGCAGGGTATGTTTCCCTATGAGAATAAGAGCAACAGGATACCCTGTTTTCTCAAGTATGGTATTGGTGGCAAGTGTTGTAGATACTGATACCAGTTTTACCTCCGGCAGGTATTTGCTGTCAAGGCCGTCTATGGCATTCTCTATACCTGTCAGCAGGTCGGGATAGGTGGTAAGCGCTTTGTTCGAGTCGACAACTTTCCTATCTGAATTCCTGACGATCACCGCATCTGTGTAAGTTCCACCGGCATCTATTCCAAGACTGTATTGCATTTAATCTACCTCCACTATTGTTCTTGTTTTTCTCACCTGGCCAATGCCTGAGAAAATGAGTTTTGTTTCCACAGGAATTCCTCCTTCATGCGTAACAATATCATTACGATGCATATCGATACTCACTTCATCGGTATCCATTCCTGAGTCGGCCATATAGTTCATTATGAGTTTAGTTCCCATCTGCTCGCCAAACTCCAGGGCTTCATTGTATGATGCAAACTCTTCCCTTCCTCCAGGGAAAAATGTAAGGAAAGAAGATGTTTTCAGATTGTATTTGGATTGAGTGTAGTTTGCTTTGATAAGTATCTCAAGCTTTTTTGTGCCCTTCCCTGCAACAGCACCTACCGCATTTCCCACGCTGCAATGATCAGGCACCAGTATTTGTGCATCTATGAAACCTGCAAGTTCTTCTGAATATGCTTTTACCGGTCCCCCAAGCAGGACAACAGGCAGATCTGCCTTGAATCTTGCAAAGAATCTTCCCATAAGGACTTTTTCTATCTCTTCTTTACTGACCCCTTCAAGCAGGAAAGAAACAAGGTTCAGTGCCATGTTCCTGGCCACATCTTTTTTTATCCGGATGCAAAGTTCATCTTCATCGGTTCCGGAAAGTGCTGCCAGTATGGCTGCTCCCAGTAAGGATGCCTCCCTGTTCCACTGTTTATATTCTCCAAGTACATGCAGGGCATCGGTGGGTGTGAATCCGATAGCTTTGATAAGCCTTTTTTGGATCAACAGGTCAAGTGTCCCTGGATTTGGAAGCCTGTTCTGGTTCCAGTATATCTCGCTGACAGTCAGTGGTCTGTCACCTATTCTTGATAGAAGTTCTTCTTCCGCAGGACTGATGTCTGAAGCCTCCAGTCCGGATCTGAAAAAGAACTTGGTGGGTTGCAGGTTCTCTCCTATCTGGTTACGGAGTATTACCTGGTTCTGTTTGAGTTTATCAATAATTTCAGGATATTCAACAGCAGCAAGGCAGAGTGGGATTACCCTTCTCGGACCGATGTTGACGACATGATTCCTGACCCACACATGACTGTCTCCACCCATTGCAGATGTTTCCATGCGTATGGCCTTGACCTTTGTCTGCCATCCTCCGACAATTGCACCTGATTCGCTAAGTTGCGGTATTCCCCGGTGTATAAGTGAAACATCTGTGCTTGTCCCTCCAACGTCTATAACGGCGCAATCCTCATTTCCTGAAAGGTAAGCTGCTCCGACAAGACTTGCTGCAGGTCCTGAAAATACGGATTCTATCGGTTTTTTCAAAGCTTCACTGATGCTGACAACGGAGCCATCACATTTGAGCATCATGAGTTTTGCATCAATGTTCCTTCTTTCGATCTCGGAACTGACAGCCTCCATGAAATGGCTGGCTATGGGAATCAACTGTGCATTAAGATATGCTGTAACCCCCCTTTCATACGCTCCGAGGTCCTGTGAAAGTTCATGTCCGCAAACCACCGGAAGACCTGTAAGTTCGGTTATCAATTCCTTGATATTCAATTCGTGTTCGGGATTGCGTACGCTGAAGTATGATGAGATTGCAAAAGCAGAAACTTTATTTTTGACCCTGAGAACAAAATCCCTGACAGAGTCCATGTCAAGAGGACATACCTCATTTCCGGCACTGTTATGCCCTCCATTTACAAGAGTGAAATGTTCTATCTTTGCCCTGTTAGGTATTTCTGTATCATTAACAAGAATAAGTCCGACAGGATAACCGGTTTTTTCAAGAACGCTGTTAGTTGCAAGCGTTGTTGACACTGAAGCATAGCGGACATTTTTAAGATAATGAGGGTCCAGTCCATCCAGGGTATTCTTTATACCTGGTAAAAGGTCAGGATAGGTTGTAAGGGATTTTGTGGAATCGATTATACTTCCGTCAGAGTCCCGTATCACCACAGCATCAGTATAGGTGCCTCCGGCATCTATTCCAAGACTATAGTGCATTAAAGTATCTCCTAGCTGCTCTTTGCTTTCAGGCTATCTTTCTTGAAAACAGTACTTAAGTTCTTCAGGGAATGAGTCATCCCAAAACTAAAAAGTTCGACATATCTTGTTTTTGATAAAGACATCTATAACCCTCAAAAAACAAATTTATTGTAGAAACATTGCTCCTTTTTGTTTTAGTGGAGGTAAAACGAAGGAGCAATTGAAGGAGGTAGAATTTCTACAGAGATTCTTTGCCATGATATAGACCCAATTTAAATCAAGACAATTTGTTTAACCTCAATTCCCCTTATGACAATTCTAGTATTTATATTTTTGTATGTGGGCCAATTATTGCACTAATCAGTTAATGTGGTTATTATGTCTAATGATGTTGTTTTTTATTTTACTTATTTAAAATTGTGGGTATGAAATTGAAAAGAAAGATATATATAGTCAAATTATGCAGGCTCATTTAATTGTCTTATATTCTGATCTAATTCCAAAATGGTTGTTCTATTTTGAAGGCCGGTTTTTTTAATAAGAAAATGAGCTGAAAACAGTTTTTGTATATATATTTTGTGTAATAGCCTATTTGTTTTTAGATAAAAAATAGGTCTTTGCATTCTTTTTATATTCAAAAGGGTCGAATGTTGGGTTCTGTAGAAATCCTTTGAATTCAAGCGGTCATCGAAGTCACTAAAAATTCTATATGTCTCCCCTGAATAATGATTATTTTTCATAATTGTGGAAATTGATGCTGATTTCAATGAGTTTTTTACAGAGCTAAATGTTGCATTTTTTTAATTGAGTCACAACTTATATGTATGATTAATTGAAACTCAAAACCGTTACTATTATATACAGGAAAACTGTTTCAACTGCCAAATACAAATAATCATCGATATTCACCTATTAATATGACGTTAATTTTTCCTGGCGAAAGTATTATTAAAAAAGATGGATGCAAATCAAGGAGTGATAAATATTTCAGTTGCTAAAAAGTCAGAAGAAAATAAAGCTCACGGAAAGGCTGTCTCTACTCCTGGTTTATTTGATAAAAAACTTGAAGCTGTCTATAATAGTAGTCCGGTGATATCCTTCCTATGGAGGGCAGAGGGCGACTGGCCAGTTGAATCTGTATCCGGAAATGTCATCCAACTAGGTTATACTCCTGAAGAATTTCTATCAGGGGAGTTACTTTACGGAGACATCGTCCATCCTGATGATTTTGACAGGATACATTTAGAGGTCAAAAAACATTCTGAGAAAAAGAATACATCCTATTTTTCCCTCAATTATAGAATACTTACAAAAACAGGTGAAATACGCTGGGTAACCGAAAGATCATTTATAAAAAGAGATGAAGAAGGTAACATCACTCATTTCCAGGGTATAATTATTGATAATACTGAACTTGAAAAAACAGAGAGGGAACTTCTGGAAACAGGAAAAAAGTATAAGGTAATATTTGAAAGCTCCCCGGTGGGAATTATCTATTTTGATGAAAACGGTCTTATTACTCACTGCAACAAGAGTTTTTCGGACATTATCGGAGCACCTGTGAAGAAGATAATTGGCTTCAGTGTTCTTTCATCGCTAAGTGATGAAAAACTGAGGAGTGCTGTTGATGTCGCTTTTTTGGGCAACCCTGGATATTATGAAGGCGAATACATTTCCAGCATAAGCGGAAAAAGAATGACCATAAAGGCAAATTTCACTCCGGTTATGGATGATGATGGATCTGTGCTTGGCGGTATAGGAATAATGGAAGATATTGCCAGGAGCAAAAAAAATGAAGAATTGATAAACCTGAATGAAATGCGCCTTGAAGCTCTTCTGAAACTCTATCTGATGCAGGATTCACCGATGCATGAAATTGCTGAGTATGCCATCCGGAAGGCTGTCGAACTCACCAATAGTAAAATAGGTTATCTTGAAATTTTGAACGAAAGGGAAAATGTGCTTGAAACCTATCAGTGGCCCAATGACCTCAGGGCATATTTGCCTGGTAATGAAGAAACCTTTATCCATCCGGTAAGGTCAACCGGTTTTTGGGGTGAGGCAATACGTGAGAGAAAGCCCGTAATTGTCAACACTCATTATGATTCGGAACATCTTGATGACATTTATCCGGGAACTAAAGAAAAAATGCTCCGGCATATAACCATCCCTGTACTTTACAATGATCAGGTAGTTGCAGTGGCAGGAGTGGCTAATAAACGTTTGGAGTATGATGAATCTGATGTTCGCCAGTTAACACTTCTACTGGAAGGTATGTGGAAGCTTGTTCAGTATAAGCATACAAACGAAGTCCTGTATGAAGCACTTCGAATGCGCAGGGTACTTGAGTCCATCATGAGTTCGAGTCCTGCAATAGTGTTCCTCTGGAAGCCTGAACATGACTGGCCTGTGGAATTCGTATCTGATAATATCGAGCAGTTCGGGTACAATGTTAATGATTTCCTTGCAGGAAAGATCATCTATGGTGACATTATCCATCCTTCTGATCTGCAAAGGGTAAGGGAAGGAGTAGAGAGAGCTTCAAAAGAAGGATTTTCAGATTTCAGTCAGGAATACAGGATACTGACAAAATCAGGTGAAGTAAGATGGGTTGATGAAAGAACCATGCTTCACTATGATGAAGATGGAATAGTGGATTACCTTCAGGGTATTATTGTAGACATAACTGAACGCAAGCAGGCTAATAACTTTATGCGTATCGAGTGTGATCTTGACAATGTCCTGGGTAAAACTGCAGGTCTTGAGCAAACATTTGAGAAACTCCTTGATTTCACGCTTGAAGCCAAATCAATAGATTCCGGCATCATATACGTGGTTGACCCAATAACCGGCGATTTCGATGCTGCAGCTTATCGGGGCCTTTCTGAAAGTTTTGTGACTTCCCTGTCTCATTTTGGTTCGAATACCTTGATGTCACGCCTTTTCACCACAGGTTATCCGGTATACAAGTATTTCTATGAGATCAATGTAATACACCTGTTAACGTACTCAGTATGGCAATGGCTGGCGGTTCATCCCCTGTTCACCTTGCAGGCACACTTGTTACTCACAACGCAGAGGTACTCTCAGGTATTGTACTTGCACAACTGGTCAAGCCAGGTGCACCAGTATGGTATGGTAGCTCTACCACAACATTCGATCTGAAGAAAGGTACGGCACCAGTAGGTTCCCCTGAACTTGGACTTATCAGTGCAGCTGTTGCAAAACTCGGTCAGTACTACGGTCTGCCAACATTCGTTGCTGGTTCGTAGGCTGATGCCAAGATACCTGATGGCCAGGCTGGCCATGAGAAGACAATGACCACACTTCTCCCCGCGTTTGCAGGTGCAAACACACTCTACGGTGCAGGTATGCTTGAGCTCGGTATGACATTCTCCCTTGAACAGCTCGTTCTTGACAATGACATGATCTCAATGACCAAGAAGGCAATGCAGGGTATTCCTGTAAATGAAGAAACACTTGCAGTAGCAGATATTGACCAGGTAGGTATAGGCAAAAACTTCCTTGCACACAAGAGTACAAGAAAGAACATCGATCTTCCATCCAGCCCAATGCTCATTGACAGACTGATGTTCGGTGACTGGGAAATGGCAGGTGCAAAGGAAATCGCAACGGTTGCTCATGAAAAAGTCGTTGACATCATGAAGAACCACGAAGTAGCACCAATAGATGCTGACCTGCTCAAGGACATGCAGGCAGTTGTAGAGAAGGCTGACAAGGCATTCAGGGCCGGCATGTAATTTAACGGAGGTAAAAAAATGGCAAGTAAAGAAGAGATTATCGCAAAAGCAAAAGCAGCGATATTAGATTTTGATGAAGATGCAGCTGCAGAGGTTGCACAGGAATCACTTGACGCAAAAGTCGATCCTGCAGAACTTATCCAGGATGGATTCACCGCTGCAATGACAGAAGTTGGAGACCAGTTCGAGGCAGGTACATTATTCCTCCCTCACGTAATCGCAGCATCTGAAGCAATGAGTGCAGGTGTAGCTGTACTGACCCCTGAACTTGAAAGAATGGGTTCAGAAACAGCAAGCAGAGGTAAGATCGTCATCGGTACCATCGAAGGTGACATCCACTCTATAGGTAAGGACATTGTTGCAACAATGCTCAAGATCGCAGGATTCAAGGTTATCGACCTTGGAAGGGATGTTAAGATCAAAGATTATGTAGAAAAGGCAAAAGAAATAGGCGCAGACGTTGTAGCTTCATCAGCTCTCATGACCACCACAATGGTCAACCAGATCCAGATCGAGGAGCAGCTCAAAGAAGCAGGTATTCGCGACTCACTTAAGACAATGGTTGGCGGTGCTCCTGTTACACAGGACTGGGCAACTAAGATCGGTGCAGATCTCTACGGAGAGAATGCAACTGATGTCGTAACAAAACTGAGTGCACTATTCTGAAACCTGTATAGTTGTGAGGATGTATCTTATGGTACATCCTTCTCTATATTATAGTGTTCAGAACTGTTACTTATTATATGGGTGTTTTGGGGGGTGTTATCTTCCCGTTTTTAATGCACCCCGAAAGAAGATGGTCATCAATCGGTTGGATAAGGGACTGGTGCTGCCTCATCTTTATTATATCATCTCCCACTTCCGGTTTTTCCGGAAGCAGTATAAGTCTGCCATTTACTGGCAGATCCATATTCATGAAGGTTGAAAATTGGAGGTATTAATGTGGATTTGAAATTATTGAAAACGCAGGAGCATAAGCGCCGAGTAAAATTCGGTTACATGTGGGCTCTATTTTGCGCGGTGCTTTGGGGTCTGTGGTATATTCCCGGCACTGTAGTATGGGTGCTTAATCCTTTTGATGAAATGTATGCTGAAATAGCTGCTGGAAGCGGTGACGGAATGGCATTGGTTATAGTGGCTGTGCTTATCACTGCATTCAATGCGTTAACTGTTATGCTGGCTCTTATGGTATGGAATGGTGCTCTTGGTAAGTTCGGAGAAATGAAGAGGACCTTGAAAGAATTCCATCCATGTTCCAAATGGTTCTTCCTTGCATCTATTTTCGGTGGTCCTATGGCTATATTGGGATCATTCATTGCTATGGGTTTTGTCGGCGGTGCTTTTGCAGCGGTTGCAGCACTTATGTATCCTGTAGTAGGTTCTATACTTGCTTCTAAATGGTATGGTGAAAAGATTTCCAAGCGTGCTTTCCTTGGTATTGGTTTCATCATTCTCGGTGGTATCACCATATTCGGTGGCGGTGTGCTTTCAGAACTTGGAAGTGGCAATGTTGCATGGATTGGTTACCTTGGTGGACTCATGGCAGCTGCCGGCTGGGGTATAGAAGGTGCTATCGCAGGTAAAGGTCTTGACATCGCAGAACCTGATGTTGGTCTTACACTGAGGTTTGTTGGTGAGAACATCATCTGGTGGATTATTATTGTTCCTCTGCTTGCTATTGTAGGATTCCCAATGTATAAGTTTGCACTTCTTGCATTTGAACCAATGACACTTCTCGTACTGATCTTTGCAGGTATTACATTTGGTTTCTGTTACGTTACATGGTACAAGTCTTTCCCACTGATCGGTGTAGGAAGAGGTCAGGGTATTGGAAACTTATACGGTTTGTTCGCTGTTATATTCATATTCCTTTTCTTCGGAGATGTTCCTGGATGGACTATCCTGCTGGGAGGTGCTCTGTGTCTTGCTGGTAGTACTATAATGTTCTCTGAAGATACAGGTGAAATGGAATCCCTGAGAGGTGACTGAAATGGCAGCTAATCGTCCTATAAAGTTCCGTATTCTTGAGCTATGTAACAATGGCAGTGGTAAATGGAACTATGAGATAGTTCAGCAGATACAGAAAGAATATGGTCTCAAAGGAAATTTCCAGAGAGATTCCATAAACTTCGATATCATTGAACTTGCATCTGGTGGAATGCTGAAAGATGTTGAGGTCAAGGTCGATGAAGATGGGATCTACAAGAAAGGTTTCCTTCTGCACAAGTACCTGATAACCGACTTTGGAAAAACAAGGGCTGCAGATGCCTGTTTAATGTATGTGTAAGGAGTGATTGAAATGGTTCAGACACAAGCTGCAATGGAAGCTTACAATGCTTATTGGGTGAACTCCCCTCTGCCAGCTGCTGACGTTATGTGGATGGTTGTCATCCTGATCGTCGCAATACTTGCACTATGGCAGGCAAGGACTTTTGTCTCACAGTTCTAAGGAGGACTAACAAGAAAATCTGAAAATCAGTTGAGTAGTTGAGTAGATAAGATACAGTGACGTCAAAGGTCGTGTTCTCTTATGGAACAAGGTCATGTGACTGATCTGTGTCTTTTTATATTTATTCCTTCATCTATGTCCGAAAGTTGAATAGCGCAATATAATAGCAAAATATAAATACTAGATTCCAATGGCATACATAAGTAATCTTTAAATAGTATTACCAAAGGCAACATATATATCTATCGTTATCGTATGCTATTTTACTTTCGGGCTATATCCCCTCCAAAACAAAAATTAGAATTGTAAAATTATTAAAAATCAATGAGGTGTATGAATGAGCAAAGAAGAAATATTCAAAGAACTCTCAGATGCTGTAATCACATGCAAGAATGATGTTGTAACAGCTGCTGTGGAGAAGGCAAGAAGTGAAGGTATTCCTCCTGCAGAGATCATAGAGAAAGGTCTTGCAGCCGGAATGAACGAAGTGGGTGTCCTCTTTG
>OBLN01000301.1_pt1 | contig 17990 bp, 18 predicted proteins | sample 1519301 | NCBI WGS metagenome assembly OBLN01 (sample SAMEA2452533, study PRJEB22499) | sediment metagenome | reverse complement strand
ATGGCCATTTCGGAATCTGTAGAAGGTAGAATGTAGAAGGTAGAAAAAAGCATTTGCACCTGATACCTGATACCTGAAACCTGATACCTGTCACCTTCTTTCCAACTCCCCAACTCCTCAACTCCCCAACTTTCCAACTCTCCAACTTTCCAACTCTCCAACTCCCCAACTCTCCAACTCTCCAACTTTCCAACTCCCCAACTTTCCAACTCCCCAACTTTCCAACTCTCCAACTTTAAATATTCAAGTCCCCGTAGCCAGGTGCTTGACCAGGATGCGCACGCCGATCAGGATCAGGATGACTCCCCCCAGGGCTTCGATTCTCCGGGCGAAGAGCCGGCCCACCCGTTGCCCCAGGTAAACTCCGCCGAAAGACATCATGAATGTTACCAGTCCGATAATCAGGATGGGCAGAAGAATCCGGACTCCCAGTAGGGCGAATGCCAGGCCGACGGCCAGGGCATCGATACTGGTGGCCACACCCAGCATGATCAGGCGGCCGAAACCGTCGTTGATTTTGCGGCAATCTCCGGGTTTCAAGGCGGACAGGATCATGTGCAGGCCGATGAACAGCAGGAGTCCGAAAGCGATCCAATGATCGAGAGGCGCCAGGATGTGGCGGAACCCGATTCCTCCCCACCATCCCAGGATAAACATCCCCGCCTGGAAAATCCCGAACACAAAGCCTTTCTGCAATGCGTGGGGGAAACAATTGCGTTCCAGCGAGAGTCCGGAGACCACGGAAACGGCGAATGCGTCCATGGACAGACCGAGGGCGATGAGTACGATTTCTGCTAACGGCATGATCGGTCGACAATTATACCATGTCGGTCAGGTAGAGTGAAAGCCGGTCAGGGTTTCGCCGCTTTTTCAAGTCGCGGTCCCATTTGACTTGAAAGGCCTCTTTGTGATATAAGGGGGTGTATTTTTGAATAGGAGTCAGAACCCATGTTTGCGATTCTTGAAACCGGCGGAAAGCAGTATAGAGTGGCCGAGGGTGAAGTCCTGGAAGTGGAGCGGATCGACGCGGCCAGAATTGACAAAGATAATCGTGTTGTTTTCGACAGCGTGTTGCTGATCCAGGATGATACGCTGCACCTGGGACAGCCTTTTGTGGAGAACGGCCTGATTCATGCCCGGGTTGTGGATGAGTTCAAGTCTCCCAAGGTGATTGTGTTCAAGAAAAAGTCAAAGAAAGGCTACAAGCGCACCAAGGGTCATCGCCAGCAATTGCACCGCATTGAAATCGAAAAAATCGAGATCAACGCCGCCGGCGCCAAGGCTTTCGCCGCTGCGAAAACTTCAGCGCAGAAACCGGTGGATCAACCCGCCCCCGCGGAAGTTTCAAAGCCGGAGCCGACGGAAACGAAAACTGTGACAAAGAAATCACCCGCGGCAAAAAAAACCGCATCCGCCAAGAAAGCTGCGGGTAAACCCGCTGCCGGCAAAACCTCCTCCGCCGCCAAGACGGCGCCCAAAAAAGCGGTAGCGGCAAAGAAGCCCGCCGCAGCCAAGGCTTCGGCGGATAAACCCGCTGCCGCCAAGGCTTCCGCCTCCGCAGGAACTTCAGCCGAAAAACCGGCCAAAAAGACGGCGACAGCGAAGAAGACCGCCACTGCCAAACCGGCGGGTAAAAAAGATTCAGGTAAGGAGAATAACTGATGGCGCATAAAAAATCCGGCGGCAGTGCCAGGAACGGACGCGACAGCGAATCCAAACGTCTCGGAGTCAAGTGTTTCGGCGGGGAAAACATTCCCGCGGGATCGATTATCGTGCGCCAGCGGGGAACCCGGATCAAGCCTGGCGAGAACGTGGGTGTGGGCCGTGATGACACCCTGTTCGCCCTGGTGACGGGCACGGTGCGATTCGTGACCCGTAACAAACGCAAATTTGTCGAGGTGGTCCCCAATTAATCCATCCTCCCGAGAGTCCCTGAGTGACCCGGGATTGATCATCCAGCCTGATTCCGGTCTGGATTTCTTTACCGTTTTCTTTTCAACATGTTCGTCGATCGCGCGATAATCACTTTCCATGCCGGCAATGGCGGAAACGGCTGTGTCAGTTTCCGGCGCGAAAAGTACGTTCCCCGGGGAGGACCGGACGGCGGGGACGGCGGCAGGGGGGGAAGCATTGTGTTGGTCAGTGATCCGGAAGTCAGGTCGCTGGTGGATTTCGCCCGCAGGCATTCGATTCGCGCGGGCAACGGCGCTCCCGGCAGCGGCAGCCGCCGAACGGGGCGGAGCGGAGCGGATGAGCGCATTGCCGTTCCACCGGGAACCGTTGTCAAGACCCATCCCGAGGAGCGCCTGATCGTGGATTTCTCCGCTCCGGGGATGGAGTTTGAGCTGGCGCGGGGTGGACGGGGAGGGCGTGGCAATTATCGGTTCAAGTCCTCGGTCAACCAGGCTCCGCGGCGCGCGGACAAAGGCATGCCGGGCGAATCGGTCACCGTGGTGCTTGAGTTGAAATTGATCGCTTTTGCCGGCCTGGTCGGCCTTCCCAACGCGGGTAAATCCACGTTGATTTCCCGCATCAGCAGCGCGCGCCCACGGATTGCCGATTATCCCTTCACGACGCTGACGCCGAACCTGGGCGTTGTCTATCACGGATATGACAGCCTGGTCGTGGCCGATATTCCGGGAATCATTTCCGGGGCCCACCGCGGCGAAGGCATGGGGCTCAGCTTCCTGCGCCATATTGAACGAAACCGGGTTTTGCTGTACCTTATCGATGTGTCCCCCTCGAACATGGTCGAGCCGGTCGAAACGCTGCGCATGCTGCAGGGAGAACTGGAAGCGCACGACCCCCGTTTGCTGAAAAAACGGGCCATCGTGGTCGGGAACAAGGCTGATCTGCTCGAGCCGCAAACCGGACGTGCCGGCGCTGACCATCTGCGGGATTATTGTGAGCGCCAGGGTTTACCCTATATGGAGATATCCGCTTTGCGCGAGTGGAACCTGGAGGAATTGAAAGCCAGGTTGTTTGCGTTATACCATGAGTCTTGATATCGGTTTGTTGGGGGGGACTTTCAATCCCGTTCATCGGGGGCATGTGGAGTTGGGCATCCGGGTTGGAAACACTTTTCACCTGGACCGGATCCTGTATGTTCTCAGCGCGCGCCCGCCGCACAAGAGCCTGGAAGAACTGGCGCCGGTGCGTGACCGGCTGGAGATGCTGCAGGTTGCCCTGGCTCCCTATCCGCGGCTTGAAGCGTGCGACATGGAAATGCATCGTCATGGGCGCTCCTATTCCATTGATACGGTAGAAAGCCTGAAACGCCGGTTTCCCCGGAACCGTTTCTTTTTCATTTCCGGCAGTGAGGGGTTTTTGCAGATTCCCACCTGGAAAGAGTGGCGGCGCCTGTTGCAGGCCCTGGTATTTATCGTTGTATTGCGCGAGCCCGCGCACCTGGATGAACTGCGTTGCCTGCTGCGTCCGGAAAAGGTTCCCATACGACTTTATCCCTTGCGGTTTGATCAGCCGCCGGGAGTCAATATCCTGGCTTACGATTCGGAAACCTTGCCGTTTTCTTCGACGCGGATTCGCCGACGGCGAAGCGGCGGCGGGGAAGCGCCTGATATGCTGGACCCGCATGTTGAAAGCATAATGGAGGAAAAAGGCCTATATGGAGAGTGAAGCCTATCAAGCTGTTCTGGAAGACCTGAAGCGTCGGCGCATCCCGGCTGAAGTCAAGGAAGTGGTCCGCGCCATGCTGGACAAGCAGGCTCAGGATGTCGTTGTTCTCAAGATCAAGGACATCAGTGATGTCACCGATTACATGGTGATTGCTCACGGTAACAGTACGCGTCAGAACCTGGCCGTTGCCGATGAGGTCAAGCGCCGGTTGCGCCGCGTTCATCGCCTGAAAACCACCAACGTGGAAGGTGAAGCCGCGGCCGAGTGGATCCTGCTGGATTATTTTGATTTCGTGGTGCATGTGTTTACCCGCGAAAACCGGCGCAAGTTTGCGCTGGAAAAACTCTGGATGGATGCCAAACAATACCATTTCAGCCCGAATTGATCTGCTGGCCGATCCCGGCTCTCTGCAGTTGAAGGACCGGCTGGATCGCATCGCCGCCCTGAATACCCCCGTACTGCTGATCGGGGAGACCGGGAGCGGCAAGGATGTGTGGGCGGAGTACCTTCATGCGGCCAGCGGCAGAGAACCCTTTTTGAACCTGCATTGCGGGGATGTGCCGGAAACCCTTTTGGAAAGTGAGTGGTTCGGTTACCGTCGCGGGGCATTCACCGGCGCGGAGCGCGATTTTGACGGAAAATGGAGCGTCGCGGGAAACGGCACGCTGTTCTTGAACCGCATCGACCTGTTGGGGCCGGGAATTCAGGCCAAGCTGTTGCGCATCATTGAACGGAGACGCTATTATCCCCTTGGTGATGTCCGCGAGCTCAATGTCAGCGCGCGTTTTCTTTTCAGCGCGGATGCCGATATCGAGGCGCAGGTGCACCGGGGCGAGTTCCGCGCCGACCTGTTCTATCGCATATCCACTCTGAGCGTATCCATTCTGCCTTTGCGCGAGCGCCCGGAAGACATCCGTTCCCTGCTTGCCCACTTCGCATGGCGTTTCGGTGTGGACGTGCAATTAAGCGCGGCGGGACATCGGCGCCTGCTGGATTACCCCTGGCCCGGCAATATCCGCGAATTGGAAAACCTGGTTGAATCCGCGCGGATTTTCGGCGGCGTGCTCACGGATGAGCGGGTTGAGCATCTGGTTCGTGACGGCGCGACGCTGCTGGAGATGGCCCGCGCCCGGGAATGGACGCTGGAAGAAATGGAAAAAGCCTACATTCTCCACCTGATGCGCCGCTATGGCCGGCGGACAACCGTGGCGCGGATTCTGGGGATCTCACGTAAATCATTGTATAACCGCTTGAAGAAGTATGAATCAAATTGAATTCCTCGTACCGGGGCGGCAGAAATTCAAGGAATTGGCCGCAATGGAAGAAAAGTATTTACAACGGATTGAATTTTATGTAAAATTCTCACTCAAAAATTTACGGGAACAGAAATCCGCGGATGACCAATTGCTGCGGAAAAGAGAAGGGGAACAGATGTTGCAAAACCTGGCTCGCCAGGATCACGTGATTTGCCTGGATGCTGCCGGCCGGACCCTGGATTCAGAGGGTTTCGCGGAACTCCTGAAAAACTGCATGAGCCGCGTCAGCGGTAAGCTGGTCTTTATCATGGGTGGAAGGGCCGGATTGGCCGGTGAGGTCAGCCGGCGCGCGGATGACTGCATCTCTTTTTCCCCGATGACTTTTCCGCATGATTTTTTTCGTGTGATGTTCCTGGAGCAGTTGTATCGCGCCCTGTCGATCATCAGGGGCCATGCGTACCACCGCTAAGGCGAGGAAGAAATGGATGAACGGGATCAAAAGCGTTTTGAACGCAGATTGCTTGGGCTTCGCGACGAACTGAACCGATTGATCCGGGCTGAGAACGGTGAAGTCGAAAGCGGGCGTGACAGCATGGACGAGGTAGACCAGGCTACGGAATTGATTGAGCGGGAATTTGGATCTCTGATTGCAACCAATGCCAGGGCCAGTCTGGAAAAGGTCAATGCGGCACTGGAAAGGCTGGCGTCCGGCGAATACGGCAAATGTCAGGAATGTGGCGTGGATATCCCGGTAAAGCGGCTCGAGGCATTGCCGTTTGCCCTGTATTGCGTGAATTGTCAGCAGGCCCTGGAAGAAGATTCCCAGTAAGGCGCCGGAGTCACCGGTTGCGCTGAAAATCAATTTGGTTTACCCTGTATTCAGGTTTTCATGCAGGAGGCATAACCATGTTTGCTGAATCCGTATACAAAGAGCGCAGGGAGGGTCTGCGCCGTCGCATGGGGTCCGGGTTGCTGTTGTTCCCCGGGAACAATGAAAGCCCGATGAATTATCGGGCCAACACCTATCCATTCCGGCAGGACAGCAGCTTTCTGTATTATTTCGGCGTGGATTCCCCCGGATTTGTCGGCCTGATCGATGTGGATGAAGATCGTGATTACCTGTACGGCAATGATTTTGATCTGGATGATATCATCTGGATGGGGCCCCAGCCGCTGGTGCGTGAACTGGCCGCGCGGGTGGGGATCGAGGCTACGGGCAGCCTGGGGCAGTTGGCGGATCGGCTCAATGCCGCCGTGAATGCCAGCAGGCGCGTTCATTTTCTTCCGCCGTATCGGGTCGATGAGCGGGAGCGCATTGCTGAATGGCTGGGGCTCGGAATGGCGGCTGTCGCTCGCCATGCTTCCCGGGCGCTGGTTCAGGCGGTCGTCGCCCAGCGTTCCGAGAAAAGCGATGCCGAGGTCAGTGAGATCGAAAAGGCTCTCGACATATCTGCGCGCATGTATGAAACGGTCATGTCCCTGACCCGTCCGGGAATCAACGAGGGCGAAGTGGCCGGAGCGCTCCTCGGCGTTGTGGGCCGGGTCAACAGTTGCACCTCTTTTCCCACCATCCTCTCCGTTCATGGCGAGACCTTGCACAATCATTACCATGGCAACCGCATGTCGAATGGCGATTTGCTGGTTGTGGATTCGGGCGCCGAGTCGCCGGAGCATTACGCTTCGGATATCACGCGGACTTTTCCGGTAGGTGGGCGCTTTACCCCGCTTCAAGGCCAGGTGTACGAGATTGTGCTCCGGGCCCAGGAAACCGCCATCCAGGCCATGTGCCCCGGGATTCGCTTTCTTGATGTCCACCTGGCGGCTGCGCGTAAAATCGCGGTTGGACTCAAGGAGATGGGCCTGATGAAGGGAGACCCGGATGAGGCCGTCCAGGTGGGCGCCCACGCGCTCTTTTTCCCTCATGGCCTGGGGCATATGCTGGGGTTGGATGTGCACGACATGGAGAACCTGGGCGAAGATCTGGTGGGCTACGATGAAACCGTCAGTCGCAGCCGGCAGTTCGGGTTGTCGGCGTTGCGTATGGCCAGGGAATTGCGCCCCGGTTTCGTGCTGACGGTTGAACCGGGAATCTATTTTATTCCCGCCTTGATCGACCAATGGCAACGTGAGGACACGCATGGCGATTTCATCAACTACGAGGCGATCGAGGCGTTTCGGAAATTCGGCGGTATCCGTATCGAGGACGACGTGCTGGTGACAAAAGACGGCCATCGCGTACTGGGTCCGGGTATTCCCAAAGCCGTGGCGGACATTGAATCCGGCATGAAGGGGTAGGGGCAATCCGCGAATTGGCCCCCTTGGCGAGTGGCTAGGGGTGAGTGGTTTTTGCCGTCCATCCGGCAGGCAAGGACGCTTGCTCCCCATCGCCCTTTGCCTCTAGACCTTGGCCGATTACAGTCTTTCCGTGACGGTATGACAATCTTGGATTGATTTTTGTGGTGTTCTAATCTTTAAAAATACGCTGTGCCCCGGCCGGCAGGGTAAAAGCGGCGCGGTGGATCTCGGCTGAATAGTAGCGCATTGGACCCAAAGCGGTGATGCGTTCCAGATCAACTTCATGCAGCGGATCCGGTCCCAGCGAACAGAAACTGAAACCGATCAGGCCGCTTGGATAAGTGGGGACCAGCGTGTAGTAGTAGCGGTAAAGGGGAAACAGGGTGCGGCAGAAGGCGGCGATTTCCCCGATCAATTCGGCATGATACAGCATCGACTCAGACTGGGTGACCACGATTCCACCGGGCTTCAACGCGTTTCTCATCGAGGAATAAAACTCCTTGCGGAACAGCACTTCAGCCGGGCCCACGGGGTCGGAAGAATCCACGATGATCAGGTCGAATGCGGCGGTATGTCGCCGGATGAATTCGGCCCCGTCTTCGAAATGCAGCGTCACCCGGGGATCGTTGAAACCGGATGCCAGCCCGGGAAAATGCCTGCGGCAAACCTCGACCACCATGGGGTCGATTTCGCACAGGCGCGCGTTGCGCACCTGCGCATGGCGCAACACTTCGCGCAGGGTTCCACCGTCGCCGCCGCCGATCACCAGCACGTCGCGGGGATCCGGATGAGTGATGAGTGCGACATGGGCGATCATTTCGTGATAGTGGGCTTCGTCGAATTCAGTCAGCATGATGACACCGTCGTGAACCAGCATGCGGCCGAAAGCATCGGTGTCATAGACTTCGATTTCCTGGAAATCCGACCGGGTTTTTTCCAGAAGCCTGCGGGTACGAATGCGCAGGGCGCGTCCTTTCGCAATATCCAGTTGTTCTTCGAACCAGTGGGACATGATGGTGCCTCCCGGGGTATTGAGGCGGGGCGCCCCGCAGGCGGGGCGCCCCGAAGGGTTATTTTCTGATTACAACGTTCTGGTTGGCAATGCGTCCGCCGAAGAAGTCGGCGCTGAACCGAGCCGCGACTTCCGGGTCGTAGTACTTGCAGCTGAAGATGTCCAGGTAGACGGCATTGCTGGCATTGGCGAAATGAGCCGAAATGAGGGACGTTTCGATCAACTGGGTCAAGGAATACCCGCTGACGCGCGGATCCTCGCCGAAATCGACGATCAGGGGTTCACCGAAACGCTTCATTTCGATCAGGTCGCACAATTCAATGACAAACCGGCGGATGGCTTCCGGATCGCGGATGGTTTCGGAGTTGCAATCGTGGATGTCCAGGCTGGTGAGCAATCCCCATGCTTCGCGCCGTTCATATTCCTGCTTGAAATCAGGAGTTGACTGTTTCATGTTGTTTCTCCGCCGCTTCGGGCTTGTGCAGGAGTTTGACCGGCAGGTCCAGAATCCCGCGTTTAACTTCACTGACCGAGATGTGTTCCGACTGAAACGCGCCTTTCAGGTAATCCAGGGCGGTATAGTAATCCACTTCTGTCCCGCACGTGAAGATGTCCAGCGCACAATAGCCGTACTCCGGCCATGTGTGCACTGAAAAGTGTGACTCCTCAATCACGATAACCCCACTGACTCCGTGGGGGTTGAAGTGGTGGATCACCGACTGCACCATGTGCGCGCCGGAGAGCTTTACCGCCTGTTGCAGGCACGATTCCACCCGTTCGGCATCGTTGATGATGACCGGGCAGCAGTCGTACATCTCGACAATCAAGTGGTTTCCCAGATTCTGAACCATTTTTTGGGTATGTTCAACCTCCTTTGATAAAATAAACAACCCCTTATATCACTTTTTGTTCCGGGTGTAAATAGAACGGTTTGTTTTATCCATAAAATCAACGGCAATGGCGTGACTTGTCAAAGAGAATGATCCGCAACCCTGAAAATATCTGATAGAGTTACACTAAGATTTTTTTGACATAATTATCATGAAACTGTTGACAGGTTGCCGGATTGAATGTATAATTCTGCTGGAATTCAGATACAGAGGAGTGAACGACATGGGAAAAATAATTGGAATTGATCTGGGAACCACAAACTCCGCGGTTTGTGTGATGGAAAAAGGCGAGGCCAAAACCATACAGAACGCCGAAGGAGGTCGCACTACACCTTCAGTCGTGGCTTTCACAAAGGATGGTGAAAAACTGGTCGGCCAGGTGGCCAAGCGCCAGTCGATCACCAATCCGGAAAACACCGTTTATTCGATCAAGCGCTTCATGGGAAGGCGTTTCTCTGAAGTCGCCGAAGAGATCAAAATGGTCCCGTATAAAGTGGTCAAGGGGCCCAAGGATGACGCGCGCGTCGAAATCAGTGGCAAGCAGTATTCGCCTCCGGAGATCTCCGCTTTGATCCTGCAGAAACTGAAGCAGTCCGCGGAAGATTACCTGGGGGAGAAGGTCACCGAAGCGGTCATCACCGTTCCCGCATATTTCAACGATTCACAGCGTCAGGCGACCAAGGATGCCGGGCGCATTGCCGGCCTGGAAGTCAAACGCATCATCAACGAACCCACGGCGGCGGCGCTTGCCTACGGGCTGGATAAGAAAAAGGACCAGTTAATCGCCGTGTATGATTTCGGTGGCGGTACATTCGATATTTCCATCCTCGAGATCGGCGAAAACATCGTTGAAGTCAAGTCCACCAACGGTGATACCCATCTGGGCGGCGATAACATTGATCAGCGCCTGATCGACTGGATCATCAATGAATTCAAGAAAGACCAGGGGATCGACCTGGCGGTGGATAAAATGGCGCTGCAACGCTTGAAGGAAGCCGCCGAGAAGGCCAAGATCGAGTTGTCCACCGCCATGGAGACGGAGATCAACCTGCCCTTCATCAGCGCCGATTCATCCGGCCCCAAGCACCTGGTCATGAAGCTGACCCGCTCACGCTTTGAGCAATTGGTGGAAGACCTGCTGCGCAGGTCGCTGGAGCCGTGCAAGGTGGCGGTAAAGGACGCCGGAATCACCGTATCCGAAATCAACGAAGTCATCCTGGTCGGCGGCTCGACCCGCATCCCCATGGTACAGAAACTGGTGGCCGACTTTTTTGGCAAAGAGCCCAACAAGACGGTCAACCCCGACGAGGTGGTGGCTGCCGGCGCAGCGGTCCAGGGAGGCGTGCTGGGAGGCGAAGCCAAGGACATCCTGCTGCTGGATGTGACCCCGCTTTCGCTGGGAATCGAGACCCTCGGCGGCATCGCGCACAAGTTGATCGAGAAAAACACCACCATACCCACAAAGAAGACCGATGTGTTTACGACCGCTGAAGACAACCAGGGCACAGTAGAGATCCATGTGGTTCAGGGTGAGCGTGAAATGGCGCGGGACAACCGCACCCTGGGAAAATTCCATCTGACGGGTATTCCACCCGCGCCGCGGGGCATTCCCCAGGTCGAGGTGACCTTTGATATCGATGCCAATGGCATACTCAACGTATCCGCCAAGGACAAGGCCACCAACAAGCAGCAGGCGATCACCATCACGTCCTCCAGCGGTCTTTCCGAAGAAGAGATCAACAAGATGGTCAAGGAAGCGGAAAGCCACCGTGATGAGGACCGCAAGCACAAGGAAGTCATTGAAAGGCGCAATCAACTGGATCAATTGGCCTATGCGCTGGATAAACTGGTAACCGAGAACAAGGACAAGGTGCCGGCGGATCAGATCACGGAAGTGGAAAACGCCGTCAAACAGGCCAAGGAAGCGGTACAGAGCGGAGACGACGCCCGTATCAGCAAGGAAATTGAGAACATCAATCAGTTGACCTCCAGGATTTCCACCCAGATGTACCAGGGTGCCGGCGGAACCGCGCAACAGGATCCGGGCCAGGCGGATACCGGCTCCGAGACCGGCGGAACCGCGGATGGCGGGGCTGAAGATGGTGAAGTGATCGACGCTGAATACGAAGATATGGATAAGAAATAAACAGCTGATATCCTGGCTGTTCCCATCCGTGCGGGCGGCCCCTCCCCAGGGGGCCGCCCGTTTGTTTTATTGATTTGAGCGCATGATTGTGGTAAATTATCGCTGATTCTGCTTATCCTTTTGATAACAGACAGGGAGGTAGCATGCGGATAAAGACTTTTTGCCTGCTGATACTGATGGCTGTCGGGTTCTGGTCTTGCGGCAAAGGGTCCGAACCCCGGGGTTTGGATTTCAACCTGACCATTCAGCCGGACATGTTGACCGATTTCCTCTACATAAAGATGGATTACAACTATCACCTTTCCGAGGATTTCAAGGGCCTGGGCAAGGATTACGCGGTTTTCGTCCATTTCTGGCGCACGCGCAGCAAAGAGATGCTGGTCCAGGATGATCATGTACCGGAAGTCCTTACCACTCAATGGCGCCCGGGTCAGAAATTGGAGTATTCCCGCACCCTGTTCATCCCCAAGTTCCTGGATGAGATCGACATCGACTTTGAGGGTTACGAAGAGATCCGCATTACCGTAGGGCTCTGGGATCCCGATTCTTCCGAGGATGAAAAGATTCTATTGTATCGCAAGAATGTCAAGATTCATCCCGCCTCCGTGGTGGCTCCGGAGATCGTGTATGCCGAGGGTTGGAACAACGTAGAAACCGATCCGGGTATCGAGAATCCCAAAGAGCAGCATTGGCAATGGACCACCAAGAAGGCGGTATGCGTGATTGAAAACCCCAAAAGGGAGTCCACGCTGATCATCCGCGGCGGGGTCGATAAAGCCAAGATAGCGGACCAGAAGGTGATTTTCCGTGTCAACGACCAGTTGCTCGAGGAGTTTATTCCCGAGACCGCCAAGTTCGAGAAACGCTATACATTGACCCCGGAACAGATGGGCAACGATTACGAGTTCCGCTTTACCATTGAGACGGACAAGGCGTTTGTGCCCGCCATGTTGAATCCGCAGAATTCCGACAAGCGCGAATTGGGCGTGCAGATTTACTTCCTCTATTTCCGCGAGGCTCTGAAATGAAGCGGGTACGCATTCTCGGTACCGGCTCCTATCTTCCCGAACGCGTAATGACCAACGCGGACTGGGCCCGGATCGTGGATACAAGCGACGAATGGATCACCACGCGTACAGGGATCAAGGAACGTCATTTCGCCGCGGACAACGAGGCGACTTCGGACCTGGTGGCCCGCGCCTGTCTGCGTGCCGTGGATGACGCCGGTTTGAAACCAACCGATATCGATACCCTGATTGTAGCCACCGTCACACCGGATACGGCTTATCCGTCAACTGCGAACTGGACGCAGAAGAAAATGGGAATTCCCCCCATTCCCTCTTTTGACCTCGGCGCCGGTTGCACGGGTTTTCTTTACGGCCTGATCGTGGCCCAGGGTCTTTTGCTGTCCGGCATGTCGCAAAAGATGCTTGTGGCCGGGGCAGAAGTGCTTTCACGCATGATCAATTGGGAAGACCGCAACACCTGCGTGCTCTTCGGCGACGGCGCCGGAGCCGCGGTACTGACCGCTGAAGAAGGGGAACGGGGGATTCTCTCGACATTCTGGGGGGCCGACGGCAACCTGGGGGACTTGTTGCTGCAGCCGGCGGGCGGCAGCGCCATGCCCGCCAGCGAGGAAACCGTGCGCCGGAAAAAGCACACGGTTCACATGGCGGGAAACGAGATTTTCAAGCATGCCGTGCTGCGCATGCAGGAGTCGGCGATGGAGGCGTTGAGCCGGGCCGGCCTCAGCGCTGAGGACGTGGATCTTTACATTCCCCATCAAGCCAACACGCGCATCATCGAAGCCACGATCAAGCGTGCCGGTATTCCCCGGGAAAAAACCTATATCAACATCGATCGCATCGCCAATATCTCGGCCGGAACCATTCCCATCGCCCTGGATGAAGCCCGCCGGGAAGGCCGTTTGAAAGAGAACGACAACCTGCTGATGACCGCTTTCGGCGCCGGCCTGACCTGGGCCGGTATCACGGTGCGCATGTAGGTCCCCATGTCCGACGACCTGGCTGAGTTGATCGTGGTCGACGGCTTGATGGAGGCGGAAATCATCCGCGCCAAGCTGGAAAACTTTTCCATTCCCTGTATGCTCAAGTTCGAGTCCGTGGGCCGCCTGCTGGCGATTTCCATGAACGGCCTGGGCAAGGTGCGCATCATGGTCCCTCCGGACCGTCTGGACGAAGCCCGCGAATTGATGGCAGCCGATACCGGCGGCCCGGACGAAAACACCGATTCCGTACAAGACGGTTGATTCGCGGCTTTTGTTTCCGTAAACTGGAAGCGAAACTTCCATGTCATCCAACCGCGTCATCCTGGTCGAAGCCTCCGCCGGCTCAGGCAAAACCTTCCGCCTGACCCGCCAGTACCTGGCGCGCCTCTTTACCGCCTTCAAGGGTATCGACAAAAAAGCGATCCCGCCGGATCAGGTCTCACGCATCCTGGGAAGCCTGCTGGCGATCACCTTCACCAACAAGGCCGCCGGCGAAATGCGCCAGCGCATCATCCGCACCCTCAAGCACCTCGCGTTTTCCACCGGCGCTTCAACCGGCCCGGGCGGGGAAGGCAGGGCCCTGGCGGCGGCGCTGGAAGAGGATACGGGCATTTCCCGCGGGCAGCTCGCCCGCGTGGCCCTGCCGCTTCTGGAAAGAATCATCACCCATTTCGGGGAGTTCAACGTCAAAACCATCGATTCACTGATGAGCCAGGTCGTGCGGGTGATCGCCCCGGATCTGAATCTGCCCCCCGAGTTCGAAATCGAGATCAATGCCGACCCCTGGGTGAGGGGCAAGGGCTTGGAGTTCATGGATGACTTCTTTCAACGCGACTGGGAGGAAGCCCGCAATTTCCTGGAAGGGCTTGCCGGCCTGGAACCCCTGCGTTCCTGGCGGGTGGAAGAGCCGGTGGTGGATCTGCTCAGTCGCATCCGGCGGTTTTCACTCAATACCCCCCTGGCGCCGGTGACCGGCGATGATCTGGAGGATTGCGGTCGCAACCGCGAAGCCATGCTTCCGGTTTTTTCCCGGCAGGCCCGCGATCTGCATACCCTGATGACCGCCGCGCCATTGAATGGTTACCTGAACGCGTCTTTGAACAGGGGCAGGGTGAAAACCCAGGCCCTGGCGGATCTGGAAGCAGCCGGCCGCGACCCGAAACCCGCGGTCCTGAAATCACTGGCCGGCAAATCGTTGTTTAAAAGCGCCGCTGAAGATCTGCTGCTGAACCGGGCGGATCCCGCTTTCGCTACGCGTTTTATCCGCTTGCACGGCAAAGTCCGGAGCGAATTCGGGGCCATCCTGCGCCGCAATGCCCGTTGCCGCGTGATGCACGTGCAGCGGTTCCTGCCCGATTTTGAAGCGCTTTTGGCAAGGGACCGGGACAGGCTGTTCGTGGAGGAGTTTTCCCGCCTGATCCGGGGTCGTCTGACCGCCTGGGAACACGAGGCCATGCCCTACGTCTACCTCAAGCTGTCCGACCGCTTTCGTCATTTTCTGTTCGATGAATTCCAGGACACCAGCCGGCTGCAGTTCCAGGCCCTGGCGCCGCTGATCGATGAGACCCTGTCCTCGGATCGCAAGGCCTCCTTTTTTCTGGTGGGGGATCGCAAGCAGGCCATCTACCGCTGGCGCGGGGGAAACCCCGACCTGATGCATGAACCAGAGCTGCGCAAGGAAATGGAGACGCTGAACCTGGTGGCGCCCGGTCCCATCAGTGACAGCCTGAATGCCAACTGGCGCAGCCTGCACAATATCGTGACCTTTAACAACCGTTTCTGGGAGCCGGCCACCCTGGATGAGGCCCTGCCCGGAGATGCTCCCGGGGACGTGCAAACACATTTCACGCGTGTGCGCCAGGAGGTCGGACTGGAAGCAGCCGCGGGGGGCTGCGTGAACGTACGCTTGCGGCTGCATCCCCGGGATGCGGAAAACGAGGAAAAACTTTCCGGCGCCATGCTGGAAGACTGCGTGAACGCCGTTGCCGAACTGAAACACGCCGGATTCCGCTACGGAGAGATGGCCGTCCTCTTGCGCACCAATCTTCAGGGCCGGCGCATGATGCAGCGACTGGCCGCCGCGGGCGTTCCCGCGGTTTCCGGAGAATCGATGCTGCTGGGCAGCTCTCCCGAACTTTGCCAGCTCCTTGCCTGCCTGAGGTTCCTGGAGTTTCCTCCGGACAACCTGAGTTTTTATGCGCTGGTCACCGGCGAGGTGTTCGTTCGCCGTGCCCGCGAGGTGAGTCCGGAAGAGGCCGACGGTATCGCCGGCTGCGAACTGCTGCGCCGGCGCTGTCCCGGGCCCCTGTACCCGCTTTTCCGTGACGCCTTTCCCCGTTTGTGGGAAGAATTGCTGGATCCCCTGTTTCGTTCCATCGGTTTCCTGGCGGCTTACGATCTTTTTCAGGATATGTGCGCCGGCCTGCGCGTCCACGAACATTTTCCGGAAGCATCCGCTTTCGTATTGCGCTTCGCTGAATTCCTGCACGTGGCAGAACAACGCGGCCTGGTCTCGGTGGCCCACGCCCTGGAGGAATGGGACCGCCTGGAGACGGACGGCCAGGGACAATGGTCGCTGGCCGCGGTGGACGAAGGGGACCGGGTGCGCGTGATGACGCTGCACGGCGCCAAGGGGTTGGAATTTCCCTGCGTCATTCTGCCTGTACTGGACGGGGCTTCCGGCCGGGAAGCGCCCCTCTACGAGGACGCCGGCCGGCTGCTGCAACTGGATGCCGACGCGGCCGCCGTGGATGATGAACTGGGGCGGGTGTACGCCAACGAATTGCGCCACCGCCTGGTGGACCTGCTGAACCTCTATTACGTGGGTTTTACCCGCGCCTGCCGGGCCCTGTCCATCATCATGGGCAAAACGAAACTGGAACTCAATGAGAAAAAAAAGCGTAAAACCAGGCTGAACCACTCTTTCAGCGACATCCTGCTTCATCACCCCCTGCTGCAGCCGGGCCTGGCGGCGGTGAATGAGGCGGCCGGGCTGTTCACCCTGTTTCAGGAAGGAGAAGCCGGCTTTGCCCCGAGGCGGGAAACCGGCTCTTCGGCCGTGTCTCCCCAGGTGCCCGGAGAAAAGCGCCTGATGACGGCGCACTGGCAGCGGCGTTTCCTGGTATTTTCCGCCGCCGGGAAAACGCCGGAAACTCCCGAGACCCGCCGCGGCGACCGTGTTCACCAGGTCGTGGCCGCATTGGGAGTGTATAGAAATGTCGAGTCTCTGGCGGCGGACCTGCGCACCCGGGCAAAGGACCTCCTGGAAAAAGACCATATCGAGGCGCTGGCCGCTTTCCTGGCCGCGCCCGCGGCGGCGCGCTTTTTCGTGGGAGACATCACGGCACGCCGGGAAATCGACGTAGCCGGCCGTCACGAAGGCGGAATACGGGTATTGCGCCTGGACCGGCTGGTGCTGGATGCGGACACGGCCTGGGTGGTGGATTTCAAGACCGGCGCCGAGTACGCGGCCGCCCATCGCCAACAGGTGGCCGGGTATATGCAGTTGGTGGCGCCCTTGTTTCCGGACAAACGGGTGTGTGGTGCCCTGCTGTATACCGACCTGGCCCGGGTGGAGGAAGTGCCTTGATCCACCTGGTGCCGTTAAACGAGTCCCTGGTCGATGCGGTGGCCCGATTCCTGGCCGGAAAAGGCCTGGACCTGTCATCCACCCTGGTGGTTTATCCTTCGCGCCGCCTGCGCGTTTTCCTGCTGGACGCCCTGGGCCGGCATTTTCCCGGAGCGTTCTTCCCGCCACACCTGCTGACCGTGGATGGGTTTTTCCAAGCCCTGCATACCCGGATGGAACCGGCCGCCTTGGAAGCATCGGAGCTGGATGCCGTGCTGGTCCTGGACGCCGTCTTGAAAGACCTGTTTCCCGCGGGGACGTACGGCCTGACGCCGGGAAACGATTTCCTTGACCGTTATCCACGCCTGCTCCAGTTCATGGGCGCGGTCGAGGAATGCCTTGTGGAGGGCGCCCGCCTGGAAGAGATCGATCGCAACGTGTATTCCCGTTTTGTCGAGTTGGGAGAATACCACCGCGAATACAAGGATTTCCTGGCCCGGCTGCCCCGGGTGGTGGAAGGGTACACAATCGGGCTGGCGCGCATGAACCGGGCGTCCCGGGGCATGATCTACAGCCGTGTGGCCGCCGCCGCGGAGGCCGGTGAGATTGCGCTTCCCGACGGCGTGGAGCGGGTGGTGTTCATGGGGTTGAGCGCCCTGAACCGCAGCGAACAACGGCTGTTGCAGCGGATCTTCAGTGATCACGCGGTCGAGTTGTTCATGCGCACCGACGCGGACGCGCTGGCCGATGACGATTCCCCCTTCGCCCTGCAGCGACAGACCCTCGACCTGCTGGGAGGGGAGCGTGGCCCTGCCGGGGAAAGCCGGACCCGCTGGAACGCTTTTGCCGGCCGGGTGAAGCTGCATCCCTGCGGTGACCGCGAAACCATGATGGCCGCCCTGTACAGGGAGTTGTCCGCCGCGGTGGCGGCCTGCAGGACTCCCGCGGAGCTGCTGCGGATCGGTGTGGTGCTTCCCGACGCCGGCGCACTGGTGCCATTTGTCCAGGGCGTGGTGTCCCGTTTTGACATGAGCGCGCGTGAAGTTCCATTCAACATCACCCTGGGGTACCCCTTTTCCCGTACCCCCCTGTTCCAGCTCATGGACGGCATGCTCAACCTGGCCAGGCAACGGCGCGGTGATCTGTTCCCGGCTCGCCTCCACCTGGACCTGCTGCGCC
>OBLN01000300.1_pt1 | contig 18012 bp, 18 predicted proteins | sample 1519301 | NCBI WGS metagenome assembly OBLN01 (sample SAMEA2452533, study PRJEB22499) | sediment metagenome | reverse complement strand
ATAGAATGTCTCCTTTCTTCACCTGGAAGAAAGTTCTGCCCTTCATCGTTGCTCAGATGATCGGTGCCTTCCTCGGTGCTGCAGCTGTTTATTTCATCTATCGCGACGGCCTCGTGGCCGCTGGAATGCCCAATGTCTGGTCAACCGGACCCGGCTCTATCTTCGGACAGACTTGGTGGGGTTCAGCAAGCTCTGGTGCAACTGGCACCTATAGCATGGTAACCGCTATCATTGCAGAACTGTTCGGCACCTTCGTTCTGATCTGGGGTATTGCGGCAAGTGGCGATATGAAGAACATGGGACTCAAAGACAACTTTGGTCCATTCATCGTTGGTTTCGCTGTTTTGGCTGTTGGTCTTTCCCTCGGTGGTCCTTCTGGCTATTCCATCAATCCTGCTCGTGACCTCGGTCCCCGCATCCTTGGTGGTGCCCTGGCTGGAACTACAGGCTTATTCGAAGGTCTCTATTGGCTGATCGTGCCAGTCTTGGTCCCAGCAATCGCTGGTCCTATTGGCTTCTGGCTCTACGACATGGTCGTTGCCAAGAACCTGCCCAAGAAAGACTAGTACACAATCTGACCACTTATGACCGCTGGTCACATCAATGCCTGGTAAAGGAAAAACCCTTCCAGGTGAAGAAAGGAGACATTCTATATGAAAAAATTAATTAACAACCCTGAAGATGTTGTGAAAGAAGAACTCAAAGGTATCGAACTGGCTCATCCCGACTTGGTCAAGGTTTTCTATGACCCTGATTTCATCGTACGCGCGGATGCACCTGTTCAAGGCAAAGTTGCGCTGGTCTCCGGTGGGGGCAGCGGTCATGAACCCATGCACGGTGGTTTTGTCGGCAAAGGTATGTTAGACGCTGCTTGCCCGGGTGCTGTTTTCACCAGCCCGACCCCAGACCAGATGCTTGAAGCGACCAAAGCAGTAGATGGTGGCGCAGGCGTTCTGCACATCGTTAAGAACTATACTGGCGATATTATGAACTTCGAAATGGCAGCCGATTTGGCTCGTGACGAAGGAATTGATATTGAATCAGTGGTTGTTGACGACGATGTTGCTGTCGAAGACAGCACATGGACTGCTGGACGACGCGGTGTCGGTCTGACTGTGTTGATGGAAAAAATCGTTGGTGCTGCTGCCGAAGAAGGACGTTCTCTAAAAGAATGTGCTGACCTGGCACGCAAGGTCAATGGTCAAGGTCGCAGTATGGGCATGGCGCTGACTTCCTGCACTGTCCCGCATGTTGGTAAACCCTCGTTTGACCTGCCAGAAGATGAAATGGAAATCGGTATCGGTATCCATGGCGAACCTGGTCGACATCGCATCAAGGTTGAATCAGCAGATAAGATCACTGAAATGCTGCTTGAGCCTGTTGTCGAAGACCTGCCCTATAAAGAGGGTGATGAAGTCCTGCTGTTTGTAAACAGCATGGGCGGCACTCCCTTGATCGAGCTCTACATTGTTTATAGAAAAGCAGTGGAAATGCTCGAAGCCAAGGGCATTAAGGTTGTACGCAATCTGATTGGTCCTTACATCACCAGTCTCGAAATGGCTGGAATGTCCATCACCCTTTTGAAGTTGGACGAGGATCTAAAGAAACTCTGGGATGCACCGGTCAAAACCGCCGGAATGCGCTGGGGTATGTAGTTTATCGGAATTACGCTACTGGAGTTTGAAACTCCAGTAGCGTCTTAAAGAGGCAAATGTGGCTATAACAAAAGATGATGTTTTGAATTGGATTAGAGATTTCGCTCAAGTGATCGAAGAAAACCATGAAATGTTAACTAACCTCGACCGTGAGATTGGTGACGCTGACCATGGTGCTAATATGAGACGTGGTTTTAAAGCTGTACTCGAAAAATTACCATCCGTTGAAGACAAAGATATTGGAACCATTCTGAAAAATGTTGGAATGACCCTTTTGTCCAAGGTGGGTGGAGCTGCAGGTCCGCTTTATTCGACCATGTTTACAAAAGCTGGAATGACTATCGGCGCGAAAATGGAAATGGATCTGAACGATTGGGCTCAAGCCTTCGAGGCAGGCATTACTGGTATTGCCAAGCTGGGCAAAGCCCTGCCAAACGACAAGACCATGCTGGATGCACTGTATCCGGCAATGAATGCCTTAAGTGAAGCTATGGGGAATGGAGCATCAACTGGAGAAGCCCTGCAAAAATCTGCCGATGCAGCTCATGAAGGCATGTTGGCAACTATTCCTCTGGTGGCACGTAAGGGGCGTGCAAGCTACCTGGGGGAACGCAGTGCCGGGCATCAAGATCCTGGAGCGACTTCTACCTATTTACTCATCAAATCAGCCGCTGAAACTTGGACAGACTGTTAAAGTCTGGCTAAATTAAAATCACTATAGACAAAAAGGAGAACAAATTATGGCAAAGTACGTAGCAGCAATTGATCAGGGAACCACCAGCACCCGCTTCATGGTCTTCGACCATTCAGGTAAAGTGGTTGGTTATGATCAAAAAGAACACGAACAGATCTATCCAAAACCAGGATGGGTCGAACACGATCCTTTGGAAATTTGGCAGGCAACCCAGGATGTTATCAAGGGCGCGCTGGACAAGCTAAAGATTGATGTAAAAGAAATTGCAGCTGTCGGTATCACCAACCAGCGTGAAACCACCGTTGTCTGGGAAAAAGCCACTGGCAAACCAGTCTACAACGCCATTGTCTGGCAGGACACCCGTACAGATCAAATCTGTAACGAATTAGCCAAAGACGGCGGTCAGGATCGCTTCCGCACCAAAGTCGGTCTGCCTCTGGCGACCTATTTCTCTGGTATGAAAGCAAAATGGATTCTCGACAATCATCCCGAATTAAAAGAAAAAGCTGAAAAAGGCGAGATCCTCTTCGGCAATATCGATACCTGGGTGATCTGGAATCTCACCGGCGGCCCTCGCGGCGGCGTTCATGTGACAGATGTCAGCAACGCTTCCCGAACCTTCATGATGAATCTGGAAACCCTTGACTGGGATCCTGAGATGCTCAAAATTTTGGGCATCCCCCGCGCAATGCTCCCCGACATCAAAGCTTCAAGCCAGGTCTATGGCTACGCCAAAGACGGCAAGCTGGATGGTATTCCTGTGGCTGGTGACTTGGGCGATCAACAGGCTGCCCTCTTTGGACAGACCTGCTACTCCCCAGGTGAAGCCAAGAACACCTATGGTACCGGCTGCTTCATGCTCATGAACACTGGTAACGAACCGATCCAATCCAAGAACGGTCTGTTGACCACCCTTGGTTACAAAATCGGCAACGAACCCGCTGTTTATGCTCTGGAAGGCTCCATCGCCATCACCGGTGCTCTGGTACAGTGGATTCGCGATAACCTCAAGATGATCGAAAAATCATCCGACATCGAAATGCTGGCTAACAGCGTTGAAGATTCCGGTGGCATCTACTTTGTCCCGGCCTTCTCCGGCTTGTATGCTCCGTATTGGAAGAGCGATGCCCGCGGCGCTATCGTCGGCCTGACCCGCTACATCAATGGCGGACATCTCGCCCGCGCCGTCCTTGAAGCAACTGCCTACCAGACTGCTGAAGTCCTGGAAGCTATGAACAAGGACTCTGGTGTCGATCTGACCGCCCTCAAGGTTGATGGCGGCATGGTCTTCAACGAGACCCTGATGCAATTCCAGTCCGATATCCTCGGCGTTCCTGTGATTCGCCCGACTGTCGCAGAAACCACCGCTTTGGGCGCTGCCTATGCAGCTGGCCTGGCCGTTGGCTTCTGGGAGAAGGTCGAAGATCTACGCGTCAACTGGGGTAAGGACAAGGAATGGGAACCCAAGATGGACGAAGAAACCCGCGCCAAACTCTACAAGGGTTGGAAGAAAGCGGTTACCCGCACCTTCGATTGGGTCGAAAACTAGTTCCTCAATTCGTTTAGAATTATGGGGCGGAGCCTTTTGTCTTCGCCCCTAATTTTTAGCCATACAGGAGTACAAATAGATGAGCAAAAATAACAAAAACGCCGATTCAAAGAACAAACAAGCAGTAAACATGGAAGATCTTAGCAAACCATGGATTCAGAGACGGACCGGATTCCTCATTATTACAGCATTAAGCATTGGCATCATGATTTTAGTCGCGGTTCAAATCATCATGGGAAGTGGGGATTGGGGTCGCGGTCTGCTTTGGGGTTTCCTTTTCGGCGGCAGTATCTGGTTCGTATTCTTCGGAATGAATTGGTTCCATTCTCTCTTTCACTCCAAACCCAACCAAACCGACGATACCAAAGAACAAAAATAAAGGGGCAATATGGTCAACATCTTACTTGTCTCACATAGTCACAAACTTGCCCAGGGAACAGCCGAGCTGGTAAGGCAAATGGCTCCTTCACCAGAATTATCAATCAAGGTAGCAGCCGGGCTTGGCGATGATCATCAAGAAATCGGCACGGACGCGGTCGAAATCATGGAAGCACTTAATGAACTCGCCGAGAATAACGACGTATTGGTGCTTATGGATCTTGGCAGCGCGGTTTTAAGTACAGAAATGGCTCTTCAGATGTTGGATGAAGAAATCGCCTCCAGGGTGAAGATGTGCCCGGCTCCTTTTGTGGAGGGTGCTATTGCTGCTGGTGTGCAAGCGAACCTTGGCAGCCCGATCCAGGAGGTTTACGAAGAGGCGATGAACGCGCTGGCAGCAAAAAAACAGCAAATTGTCAGCGAAGATGAAAACATTGAACAACAGACTGCTCCTGATGAGGCCACTTTTGAGCCTGAGGTGAATAATGGCGACAAGGCAGCCGAACTGCAGATTACAGTCACCAATCCCAGCGGCTTGCACGCCCGTCCTGCGGCATTATTTATCCAAACTGTCAAGAAGTACGACGCCAAGCTTACCGTCACAAACCGAACCGAGAGCCCCGAACCGGTCTTAATTAAAGGTATGATCTCGGTCATGCTGTTGGGAGCCAAGCAAGGAGATGAATTATTTCTCCAGGCTACCGGTCCGGAGAAAGATGCCGTCCTGGCTGAATTAAAAGAATTATTCCTGGATAATTTTGGGGAATAGATTAGACACCTTGTCCTTGAGCTGATCTTCTTAGAGAAGTGAAGGAGAACCACAAAGATATGGATGAAGTGTCTTTATCATCACTGGGCATGAATCATGGACGCAACGTGCTCGAAGTTTTTTATCAATCCGCTTTAAATTTAGCCCACCGAATTACTTAGAATTACATTTTATTCATGCCCCTTCCAAAAAATAGCAACCTTACGCCTTACTCAAGGAAACTTAGAAAAGCAATGACCAAACAAGAAATGCACTTGTGGTTTGATTGTCTGAAAAAGTTGCCAGTCACAGTAAATCGACAAAAAGTAATTCTTCGTTACATTGTTGATTTTTATTGCGATGCTGTAAAGTTGGTCATCGAAATTGATGGAGGTCAGCATTATGAAGATATCGGATTCGCAAATGATGTTGAACGGGACTCCTGTTTACGGGATTTAGGGCTTGAAGTCATCCGCTTCACTAATCAAGAAGTAAATCATAATTTTTTCAATATCTGTCGCGCAATTGAAACATTAATATCAGAACGCAGCTAAATTAATCGAAGGACGTAAAACTTCTTCTACCCTCACCCCCGCTTCGCGGACCCTCTCCCAGGAGAGGGCTTAAGATTAAGAATTGAATTCCTTATAGTGGATGAAACTTGCAATGATGATAAAAATATTGTGGCTTTAGCCTTCTCCTTGGAGAAGGGGGACCACGAAGTGGTGGATGAGGTGTGCCGTATAGATACATATCCTCGAGGAGAAATCAAGAATTTTCCCCAACCCATATTCCTCCCACTACATGCCACCTCACATTTTAATTTTCTTCATTTCCCCTACAATTCCTACAATTTCGCTTGACTTTCTCCTGGTTCAGAATTATAGTTAACTGCTCTTAACTATTAAGCAGGATTATATGAAAGAAGAATTTCTACAATCACTCTTCGACCTGGCAGATTTGATCACTCGACATTCTTTTATCGAGCGTTTTCATTTCATTCAGGAATCTGGGTTCTCGCACAGCCAGATGATGAGCTTGTTTTACTTAAATCGCAACCAAAATGTGGCTATCAATACCCTGGCAAGCCATTTGGGCATCTCAAATCCGGCTGTGTCGCAAATGATCGAAAAATTGGTTCGTTCAGGAATGGTGAGGAGGATAGACAATCCTCATGACCGACGCGGTAAATTGCTTGAGTTGACACAGGAAGGCAAAGACCTGGTATCACAAGCAAAAATCGCCCATCATCTATGGATTCGGGCATTGGCAGAGACCATTCAGCCTGAAGATATCCCCGCCATCGAAAAATCAATTCAAATCATTCTCGATAAACATGCGTTATTACAATCTGCGCAAGAACAAACTTACGTTCAAGGTGAAAACTAACTTATGCTTAGACTAAAGAAATACATCCTTCCCTATTGGAAAAGCATCCTTCTCGCGATATTGATGGTCGTTGTGGTTGCTTCGGCGGATCTTGCCTTGCCCGATCTGCTCTCTCAGATCATCAATGTCGGCATCCAACAGCGCGGTATCGAAAGCGGTACTCCCGATGCTATCAGCACTGAGACAATGCAATCTCTAAAGCTCTTGCAAAGCGCGCAAGATCACGAAGTCTTTCTGGCAAATTACGAACTAGTGGAACCTGGATCGGAACGAGCTATTTCAATGATCGAAGAGATTCCAGCTCTTCAAGACGAGCCGGTTTATGTGATCAAGACTCTCGATGATGCCACCAGGCAATCTCTGGAAGAGCTGGTTTCCAAACCCCTGATCTTCATCCAGGCAGTCAACTTGATCCAAAACAACCCGGAACAGGCTAAACAACTGCTTGGAGAGAATTTTCCAACCCAAACTATGCAAATCCCCCAGGGCGTCAGCCTGGACCAACTGCTCCAGGCTATGCCGGCTGAGCAGAGAATTGCTTTGGAAGAGGCTGTTGGTGAGCACCTCTCATCACTGGAAGGTTCCATTTTGCGTCAGTTGACGATCTCTGCCATCACCGCGGAATATACCCGCCTGGGCATAGACACGCAAAAAAGCCAAAACGATTACATTCTCAGTGTTGGCTTGCGCATGATCCTTGTGGCAGTGGTTGGGCTGATTGCTTCACTGATAGTCAGTTTTCTTGCTTCCCGCACAGCTGCGGCCGTTGCCAGGGATGTTCGTTCAGCCATCTTCACAAAGGTGGAGAACTTCACTACGGCTGAATTTGAAAAATTCTCTACTGCTTCTCTCATCACCCGCACAACTAATGATGTGACCCAGGTGCAGATGGTTGTGTTTATGTTAATCAGGATGGCGTTCCAGGCACCCTTGATTGGAACTTTGGGCATCATCTATGCACTCGATAAAAGCCCTGGCATGTGGTGGACCATTGCATTGATAGTCGGAGCACTTCTGATCGTGATAATGTCCCTATTTGCAATTGTCCTGCCCAAGTTCAAGATTATCCAGGAACTTATCGACCGTCTCAACCTGGTCATGCGGGAAAATCTGTCTGGCTTGATGGTGATCAGAGCGTTCAATAAACAACGCTTTGAAGAAAACCGCTTCGACAAAGCCAATATCGATGTCACTGATAACCAGGTCTTTGTCGGCAGAGCAATGTCTTTTGTTTTTCCGCTGATGAATTTGGTTATGCTGAGTGGACAGGTCCTCGTTATTGCCGTTGGAGCAAGGTATGTTGCCCAGAGCGCCATACAAGTTGGGGACTTGATCGCGTTTATGCAATATTCGATGCAAATATTCTTCTCATTTATGCACTTATCGATGCTTCTTATCTTTATTCCCCGCGCTGCTGTCTCGGGAAAGCGCATTGCTGACGTTTTGGAGACACCATTCGTTATCACTGATCCGGAACAACCAACAGAACTTCCAGAACCGGTAAGAGGCCTTGTGGAATTCCATGATGTTGATTTCAGATATCCAGAGGCGGAGGAAGATGTTTTACATGACATCAGTTTCAGGGCAGAACCCGGAGAAGTAACCGCAATTATCGGTTCAACTGGTTCAGGCAAATCCACCCTTATCAACCTGCTTCCGCGCTTTTTTGATGTAACCAAAGGTGCCATCACGGTTGACGGAGTCGACATCCGTAATCTAACTCAAAAGCAATTACGGGATCAAATCGGTTATGCGCCACAAAAAGGTCTCCTCTTTAGTGGAACCGTTGCCAGCAATCTGCAGGTAGGAAAACCCAATGCCTCTGATGAAGATATGCTTAAAGCAATTCAAATTTCCCAGGCGGAAGATTTTGTAACTAGTAATGAAAACGGCTTAAATATGGAAATTTCTCAGGGAGGAACCAACGTTTCAGGAGGTCAAAAACAACGGCTCTCGATTGCCAGAGCGGTGATAAAAAAACCACCGATCTTCATCTTTGATGACACCTTCTCCGCGCTCGATTTCAAGACGGACGCGGCACTCAGGCAGGCAATCAATCAGAAGCTAACTGGCAGAACACTGCTCGTGGTAACACAGCGGGTATCAACCGCCAAACAATCTGATCAAATATTGGTTTTGGATAATGGGCGTGTGGTAGGCAAAGGTAAACATAGCGAGCTGATGCAAAACTGTAAAACCTACCAGGAAATTGCCAGTTCACAGCTCAGTGAGGCGGAGTTAGCATGAGTAACAATACACGACCTCAACCTGTCAACAACGACAACAAAAATTCCAAAGCCCAAGCACAGCGACCGCCCATTCGCAGGGGAGGTGGACCCGGCGCGTTAATGCCCGGAGAAAAAGCCCGGGATTTCAAAGGCAGCATGCGGCACCTGATTCGCTATCTTGGTAAGTATCGATGGCTGATCCTGTTTACAATGCTCCTTGCAGCCGGCTCAACCGTATTCTCGATCTTTGGTCCCCGCACCCTCGGTCAGGCAACCACGGAACTCTACCTTGGAGTTCAACGCATGGTTCAGAATGATCCTCGTGGCATCGATTTTGTTCGTCTGAATCAAATCTTTGTGCAAGTTTTAATTCTGTATCTGATCTCAACATTACTCGGCGTGATTCAGGGCTATGTTCTGACAACCATCTCCGCGAAAATCACGTACCAGCTGCGTAAAGAGATTTCCGAGAAACTTAACCGGCTTCCGATCAGCTTTTTTGATAAGGTCACCCATGGAGAGGTCCTTTCTCGAGTCACAAACGATGTTGATACGATCAATCAGACTCTAAATCAGAGCCTCTCCCAAATCATTACATCCTTGACCCGCGTAGTCGGCGTTCTGATCATGATGCTGAGCATCAACTGGTTGATGACCTTGATCGGTGTTGCTATGGTTCCGCTTGCGATGATCTTTATCCGGTTTGTTGTCAGTAAATCTCAGGTTTACTACCGCCGTCAACAGGAATACCTCGGTCATATTAATGGTCATGTGGAAGAAATGTATGGTGGGCACGTGGTCCTCAAAGCATTTAATGGCGAGAAAGCCAGTATCGCTCGCTTTGATGAATTGAACGACACCCTTTATGACAGTGCCTGGCGCTCACAATTTTTGACAGCTGTGATCATGCCCAGCATGCGTCTGATAAGCAACTTTGGTTATATATCAGTTGCCATGTTGGGTGGTTCTCTGGTAATTCAGGGTAAGTTAAACGTTGGTGATATTCAAGCGTTCATCTCTTACTTGCGCTCCTTCCAGGACCCCTTGTTACAAATTGCAAATATCACCAACATCCTCCAGCAAACCGCAGCCGCGGCAGAGCGGGTTTTCGAGTTCTTACATGAACCTGAGGTTGTCCCTGAAACTGAAAATCCGGTCTATCTGGACCAGGTCAAAGGCGCCGTGGAATTCAAGAATGTCCACTTCGGATACGATTCCGAAAACCCAGTGATTAAAGACTTTTCTGTCAAGGTCGAACCTGGGCAGCAGATCGCGATTGTTGGGCCAACCGGAGCAGGCAAGACCACGCTTGTAAAGCTGCTGATGCGTTACTATGATATCGACAGCGGCGAAATTTTTGTAGACGGAGTAAACATCAAAGACTTCAGTCGGAATGACCTTCGCAGCAAGTTCGCCATGGTTCTCCAGGACACCTGGTTATTTAATGGAACCATCCGGGAAAATATCCGCTATGGTCGCCAGGAAGCAACGGACGAAGAAGTTGAACAGGCAGCTGATATGGCATATGCAGATCATTTCACTCGCACCTTACCCGGTGGCTATGAGATGGTGCTAAACGAAGAGGCTTCCAATGTATCGGCTGGTCAGAAACAGCTGCTTACAATTGCACGCGCAGTTCTTGCCAATCCTTCCATTCTCATTCTGGATGAAGCTACCAGCTCAGTCGACACTCGAACGGAAATATTGATCCAGAAAGCAATGGACAAGCTAATGAAAGGCAGAACCTCCTTTGTAATTGCCCATCGCCTATCCACCATCCGCAACGCGGATAGAATTTTAGTGCTTAAGGATGGGGATATTGTGGAACAGGGAACACACGAAAGCCTGCTTGAAGACAACGGCTTTTACGCCGAGCTTTATAACAGCCAGTTCGCTACCCAGGCAGTCTAAAAAAATAATACCGAACAAGTACCAAAAAAGAGGGCAAAAGCCCTCTTTTTTGGTTAACGGATCTGTTTGAAAAACCCGGAAATCGAGCTACCCTTCTTGCTGTTGCAATTCCTCTTCCACGATCCGGATGCCGCTGCTCGCACCGATGCGGTTTGCCCCTGCTTCCACCATTTTCATTGCGTCAGAAAGACTTCGGATGCCGCCGGCTGCTTTGACGCCCAGTTTATCCCCAACCACACTGCGCATCAGGGCTACATCTTCCACTGTCGCCCCACCCGATGAAAAACCAGTAGAGGTTTTCACAAAATCAGCTTCAGCCTCCATGGCAATCAGGCAGGCGGTTACTTTTTCTTCGTCAGTCAATAAACAGGTTTCGATGATCACCTTGACGATTGCATCCCGGCTGTGGGCTTCCAAAACGACTTCCCGGATATCCCGCGCAACTGCCACCAGGTTTCCAGATTTCAACTCGCCCACGTTCATGACCATGTCAATCTCGACCGCGCCACCTTTGATCGCTCGTTTTGTTTCAGCTCTTTTCAGTTTGGTAGTCATAGCACCCAAAGGGAAACCGATCGTGGCCGCTATTTTGACCGGGCTGCCGGCTAAAGATTTTTTACACTGTTTCACCCAATAGCCATTCACGCAAACCGCGCCAAACCCGTAAGTGATGGCTTCCCGGCAAAGTTGCTCAATTTGAGCAACCGTGGCATCAGGTTTAAGCAGCGTATGGTCGATCATCCCTGCTAATTTGCTCTGGTTCGCAGTTGAAGAGCCGAGAGTTTCAGCATGTACTCGTAGAACACGCCCATCTTTATCAAAAACTGTTGTAATTTGTTGGTTGTTGTGGACTGCAACACTTTCATAGGTTTGGGGGGTGTTTTCGTTTTCAGTCATTTTTTCTCCTTTTTTATCGCGCTTGCATTCTTATTTTGACCAGTTTGTGTCAATCAGACAGTCGCCTGAGGAATAAAATGTATTATGATTAATTGACTGCATTATAAGACCAGCGGTCACTCTTAGCGAGGGTTAATCATAACGAAAGTAGCATGAAAAGTCCAGAATTCAAAACCATAAGCGCTGTTGCGCATCCGAATATCGCTTTCATTAAATACTGGGGCAACCGGGATCAGGCGCTGCGCCTGCCTTGTAACAGCTCGCTCTCGATGAATCTTTCCGGGCTCGAAACCCGCACAACCGTGCGTTTTGACCCACATCTCACACGCGACGTTTTCGTTTTCTCAGGAGAGGTGGTGGTTGGACCAGTGTTGGAACGAGTCAGCAGTTTTCTTGACCGCATCCGTTCGCTGGCAAAACTGAATGTCTACGCGCATATTATTAGCCGAAACAATTTCCCAGCTGGTGCAGGGATTGCTTCCTCCGCCTCAGCCTTTGCTGCCCTGGCATTGGCAGCCAGCCATGCAATTGGATTGGATCTGAATGAACAGGAACTATCTCGTCTTGCCCGGAGGGGTTCTGGTTCTGCCAGCCGGTCGATACCCGGTGGTTTCGTCGAGTGGCAAGCAGGAATAAGCGATGCGGACTCTTTTGCCTTCTCTATCGCTCCTGCCAACCACTGGGATTTGGTAGACCTGGTCTGCGTGCTCGACAGCGCTCACAAAACCGTTGGTTCAACCGGTGGGCATGCCCTGGCAGACAGTTCTCCCTTACAGCCAATCCGCCTTGCACATGTGCAGGAACGGGTCGATCAATGCCGCAAAGCGATTTTGGAAAGGGATTTTGAGAGTTTCGCCCAAGTAGTGGAAGAAGATTCAAATTTTATGCACGCCGTGATGCGCACAAGCACCCCTCCTCTGCACTACTGGCTGCCTGAAACTGAAATTGTTTTGTGGAATGTACTCAACTGGCGTAAAGAAGGCATTCCAGCCTGCAGCACAGTGGATGCCGGACCGAACGTACATGTGCTTGTACTAAGCGAATATGCCTTTGAGATGGAAAACCGGTTGGCTGAATTGTCCGGAGTGCAGAAAATCTTTAAGGCCAGTCCGGGACCAGGCGCAAGTCTTTGTTAATCTTTATTACCAGATCTTTGTATTCTTTGACTTCATCGTTCCATCCAGCCCTTCGATAGCCTTTGAGATATCTTCAAGGTTCTCAATTTGCTGGGAAATTTTTTCAGCATGCACCGACAATTGATCTAAATGGGTTGGGATTTGATCCATTCTTTCAGCAAAGTGACCGAATTTGTCGGACAGCTGTTCTGTTCGGTCTGACAAATGATCCAATTGTCGGGCGATATCCTGAACCGCATGAGTCAGATCAGTCAGGCTGCTTACGTGGGTCTCTAAAATTCCATAATAAACATTTAAATCCAGCAGGTATTCCACTTTGCGGACGATAGCATTTAGCCCACCCGTATAGGTGACCGTCACCTTATAAATTTTTGGCAGGGTCTCAGAATTCAGGCGTGTTTCCAGGCGATCTATCGAGGTTCTGAGTTCAAATCCTGGTGGAATGGCAGGGATCGGTTGGTGGATCAGCGCCAGGCGCTCAAGGTCGTAGTTCTTTAGCGAGGTCTGGAGAGGAGGCTCGAAAACCACTTTGACATTGTTAGCGATGGTTTTGCCTGTATTTTTGATCACCAAATCAAATATTGGAGAATCAGTCTGGGCGTCAAAATAAACTACGATATAGGGCGCAAACTCTACATTGCGGTCCTCTACCATTTCTTCAATACTTTTTTCGGTCGCTGCAGCCGATTTTTTCGTTTCTCTTGCCATCTCAGCGGTTTTGACCACATACACGATCACAGCAATCAGGCTGGCAATTTGGACGATCAATAAAATTGTTTCTCTCAGGCTTTCAGACATATCGGCTCCTGGTTTTCATTTTTTGTTTTTCTTCGGTTTCGGGTAAGGCAGTTGTTCCCAGGTTGCTCTCAGAACCTCGATTACAAAGTCCTGGTCGTCCAGGTTCTCGAACACAAAAGAAGCCTTTGCCCCTGGATAGGCGTAGCCTTCCATGGCGTCTTCACCCAAAAGGTCAGTGCCAGCCTCGGTCTTTTTAAGGAAAACCTGGTTGTCACAGATCAGACCCATTACTTTCCCATCCATGTAAAGGCCATATTCGCCAAACATTTTTCGGACGCTAATGTCACCAGCAGGTCCTATCTGCTCCAGAACGTATTGGATGTAATCATCAGAACAAGGCATAATCCCCTCCCTGGGAAATCTGGCTTAATTGTAATCATATTCTCATCACGATCGTTAATTGTATTTAGGAAATATTAAATCATTATTGCGGATAACACCTCTTAGTATTCGGGCATACCTCTCTGATATTTGTGTAAAGTTATGGGAAAGTTTTTCGATACTGCAAGGCAGTCCTGTCTTCTCTGAGCGTTTTGAATAGCCAAAGAACAATTACGACAAAAAGGCTATAATAAATGCCATGAAAAATTTGGGTGCATTGATAATTCTCGTCTTGATTTGCCTGATTCCTCTCACCAACGTAAGAGGCATTGGGAATAATCCGAGCCAATTGGCTGTAATCGTCTCGACACCCCAGGCTGATGGAGCCATCTACCACCAGGTAGTTGATGGGGATACCCTTTTTGATATTGCTGAAGCTTATGGAATGACTCCCAGCGACATCATGACCCTTAATGGCAACAGCCCGGATGCAACAGAAATTTATATCGGTCAATTCTTACTGATCAAACGTGGAACGATTGCCACTGCAACGCTTGAGCCAGCACCCACCATTGCACCTTTCACACCGCAGCCTACGGTCATGGAACCTACACGCACCCCAATACCATCCAAAACGCCTCTGCCCAGCCCCACCCCAACGCCCCCTCCTTCCAGAACTCAACTGTTGTTTGGAGACAGCCATCGCATTGGGCTGACACTCATAGCCGTAAGCACGCTTGGTATTGCCTTGGTTGTGATCTTTGGCTTTCTAAGAAAAACAGATTAACATCACAGATTTCTTATAATAATTTGATTATGCTATCCCTCTATCTGTCTGAAAGCAAGGGTATAATCGTGCGAAGGGAAAATTATGGCTAAACAGTTGAAACACATCACAATTTACGCTGGCTCTGCCGATAATCTGGCTGACAAGTACATCCAGACTGCCTATGATCTGGGAAGAATTTTAGCGAATGAGGGGCGTGTCATCATCTTTGGAGCGGGCAAGACCGGTCTGATGGGCGCAGTCGCGCGTGGATCACTGGATCACAATGGGCAGGTTATTGGGGTGATTAATGATGACCTCAACCTCCCTCAACTCGTATTAACTGAGTTAACCAGGATTGAACAGGTATCTAACATCCAGATCAGGCAAGCAAGAATGAGCGAGCTTGGAGATGGTTTTATTGCCCTTCCAGGTGGTTTTGGCACATTTTATGAAGTACTTGAAGCTCTAACCTGGGCTCAGCTAGGGCACCACCAAAAACCAATCGGATTTCTGAACGTTGACGGTTATTATGATCCGCTTCTCTCGATGTTTGATCACGCGATAAGCAATAATTACATTTTTCCTGAACATCGCGGTCTTTTTGTCGAATCAGGTGACCCTGTCGAACTCCTGACATTGATGGATAACTTCACCATCCCAAAAAACATGAATCGTTGGTTGGATCGCGAATGAACAAGGTTCAACTGCTTTTTATTGATCTTGATGATACTGTTTATCCACCCGACACAGGAGCCTGGGATATTCTTGGCGATCGCATTTACCAATTTATGGAAAAATATGTCGATATTCCGTATGAAAAAATCCATGAAGAAAGAGATCGCCTGTTTCATCTGCACGGCACGACCATGAAAGGGCTGCACGTTGAATACGGTGCAGACATCAACCATTATCTTGAATATGTGCATGATGTTGACCTGTCGGGTGTAATTAAAGAAGACCCGGCATTGCGCCAGGCACTGCTCCAAATTCCACAGGAAAAATGGATATTTACTAATGCCTGCCGTGCTCATGCCGAACAAATCCTTCGGTTAGTCGGTATCCGCGAATTATTTACGGACATAATCGATGTTTTAGATACAGACCCTTATTGCAAACCCGACCCTTTGGCATTTTCAGTGGCTCTTGAAAAAGCCGGCAACCCGGATCCAACCAGATGCCTTTTTGTCGACGATCGCTCGCCCAACCTGGATGCTGCCAGAGCACTTGGCATGCACACCGTGCTGGTTGACCCTGCTGCCACTTCTGCAGACAGTCATATAGTGATCAGAAAACTAAGTGAACTGCCTGATGCGCTGGTGCAGGGTGGGTTTTCAATAAATATTTAAGTTTTATGCTGTTTGCACACTTTAGAAACAGCTATTGGAGAAAAAATGGATAACAAAGTATTACGTTCTTTCTTACTCGCTATTGTAGTCATCGCTTTGCTCGGTGTCACATTTCTCAGCGGGTTTGCATTTGGGTCTTTAATGCCCAACAATATGATCCGTCAAGCGCTCGGCTTGGACAAGACCCCAGTGGTGCAAGCGACACCTTTGCCTACTGCTTTGCCCGGCGAACCCACCCAGGCAGTCGAGATTCCTACTGAGGTCTTTCAAGCTACCACTGATGAAGAATTAGAGGAGCTTTTTAAGCCGTTTTGGGAAAGCTGGGATCTGCTGCATGAGAACTACGTTGATCAACCTCTGGATGATCTGGCTTTGATGCGCGGTGCCATTTCGGGTATGCTCGCTGCTACTGGCGACAAACACACCTCTTACATGAACCCAGAACAATTTGAACAGGCAAATGCCGAGATGAGTGGAGAAGAATATACCGGCATCGGTGCCTGGGTAAATACATCAGGTGAGTATATCGAGGTTGTTTCACCAATGAAAAATTCTCCTGCAGCAAAAGCAGGTTTGAGAGCAAAAGACCTGGTAATCGCCATCGATGGCGAGGATATGACTGGCATACCTGGAGACCTGGCTCTTCAGAAGATACTCGGTCCCGCTGGTGAAGCAGTTACACTCACAATCAGACGCGCTGAAGAAACTTTCGATGTCACCATCGTACGCGAGATTATCCAGGTGCCGGCAGTCGAATATGAAATGCTTGAAGGCGATATCGCCTATATTGCCCTCTACACTTTCAACGAACTGGCAACCGCTCAGGTGCGGGAAGCCCTAAAGGAACTGCTTGCGCAAAATCCCAAAGGTCTCATTTTTGATCTACGCAACAACGGTGGTGGTTTCCTGGTGACGGCCATTGAAATCACCTCAGAGTTCATTAGTAACGGCGTTGTCATGTACGAGGAATACGGGGATGGCAGCCGTGACAGTTATAATGCTCAACCAGGTGGTCTCGCAACCGAGATACCTTTGGTAATCCTGATCAATGAAGGAACTGCCTCTGCGTCCGAAATTACGGCAGGCGCAATCCAGGATTACGGTCGCGGTACCCTGATTGGTGTCACCAGTTATGGCAAGGGCTCAGTTCAAAACTGGATCGCTCTACGAACAGAAAATGGCGGCGTTCGCATCACTATTGCCCGTTGGCTGACCCCGAATGGCAATCAGATCAATGACGTTGGTCTCACACCGGATATCGAAGTTCCCTACACACAGGAAGACGTCGATGCCGATCGCGACCCTCAACTGGACGCTGCCATAGAATTCTTTAATCAAAAGTAGGAAAGGGTCTTGCACCCTTCCGTCGAGTGGTCTTATACCCCTCTGTAAATGTAAACCGGGTTGTTTTCAACCCGGTTTTTTTATGTAGGTTTTAGCCTGGTTCAGAAATACTTCGTTAGTTGCTGCTTGCAATCCCTGATAACAAAGCTGCCGGAAATTCCGGCAGCTTTGTTTTGTTTTAGGTCATCATCTACTGAACCAAAAAAGTGGTACTAGTCGTTGCTGATATGTAACCTGTCTTGCTTACATTTGCAAGAAGGGAATAAGTGCCAGTGCCGGTCTTTCGGGAGTTGATACGATAAGTAAAGCTATACGTCCCCGTAGTTCCGGTAGTACCAGAATAAGTGGTTTTTGTGCTATTGGCAGCAGTAAGCTGAACACTGACAGAAGCCGAGGCAACCGCAGCTTGATTTTGGTCTTTTGCTGTTACAGTTACAGTTACTTTCTCGCCATTCACGTAAGAAGATTTGTTGGTCGTAATGCTCGCTACTAGGGTCTGTTCAACTGGTGTTTCGTTTACTGTAATTGTTACCTGCTTGGTCGCGGTCAGGTCACCGCTGTCACTGACGCTGGCTTCAACCACATAGGTCCCTACTGGAAGATCAGAGGTGCTGAAAGTTGCACCTGTGTGCTCAAGGCTGCCATTCAACTTCCACGCGATAGATGCGCTCAAATCGCCGTCTTCAAAGTCATTGGCGGTTGCACTAAAATTGATCGTTGTACCGACTGTAAATGTCGCACCGTTAGTTGGACTCACAATGGTCAAAGTCGGAGCAGTATTCTCCGGAGGTGTAGTGCCGCCGTCATATCCCAGGTATTCCAGGGCTGCTCTGGCTTGCACTAAACCAT
>OBLN01000299.1_pt1 | contig 18020 bp, 18 predicted proteins | sample 1519301 | NCBI WGS metagenome assembly OBLN01 (sample SAMEA2452533, study PRJEB22499) | sediment metagenome | reverse complement strand
TCCAACTTTCCAACTCTCCAACTTTCCAACTTTATTCATATACCCCCGCGATATCGCATCCGCAGTTGCGGCATTTCCCCTTATCCAGGCCATGAATCGTGACGGCGTATCCACTGCGCCTGATCAGCAGCGCATTGCATTGCGGGCAGCGGGTGTCGCTCCATTCTTCCAGGGGCAGGTTGCCGGCGTAGAGGTAGACCAGCCCTGCGTCCCTGGCTTTTGCCAGCGCGGCTTCGATCACACCCGCTTCGGTGGATGGGCGGTCCATCTGGTATTGGGGATAATAGCGCGATACATGCCAGGGGATATGCGGGTCCAGGTCGTGCAGAAACGTGACCACGCGGGACAATTGTGCGTCATCCGTGTTCAAGCCCGGGATCAGCAGGGTGGTGACCTCGAGCCAGATACCGGCCTGGTGCATGGCCGTGATGGTGTTGAGTACGGGTTGCAGGCGGCCGCCGCATTGTTCGCGGTAGAATGCGTCGGAACCGGCTTTCAGATCCACATTGGCGGCGTCGATCCAGGGCGCGAGCATGTCCAATCCTTCCGCGCTGATAAATCCGTTGGTGATCATGATGTTTTTCAAGCCGCGCGCCCGGGCCAGCTTGGCGGTTTCGAGCATGAGTTCAAAAAAGACCGTGGGTTCGGTGTAGGTGTAGGCCAGTGACCGGCAGCCGGCATCCAGGGCGGATTGCACCAGTTCCCGGGGTGGAATCGGCTCTCCCTGGGGACCCCGTCGTGGATCCACCTGTGATATGGAATAGTTCTGGCAGAAGCGACACTGGAAGTTGCATCCCATGGCAGCCAGGGAAAAGGCGCTGGATCCGGGCAAAAAGTGGTAGAGGGGTTTTTTTTCAATCGGGTCGCTGTGAACGGCGATCACCCGGTCGTAGTTGAGGCTGTAGAGGATACCGTCGCGATTGAGGCGTACGCGGCAGATTCCGGTCTCGCCGTTTTCAATGCGGCAATAATGCGCGCAGAGACGACATTGCACGGCCCGTCCGGCCAGCGGTTTCTGCAACAGGGCGGGAATCACGATACCCTCAGGCGTGGTTTTCCCCCAGGCCTTCCAGTTTTTCACGAATGGCCTGAAGCGATACGGCGCCGACCAGCTGGCTGGTTACATTGCCGTTGCTCAGAAACAGCATGGTGGGGACACTGCGAATGCGAAAGCGGGCCGTTGTCTGCGGGCTTTCGTTGACGTTGACTTTAAAGAAATCAACCCGGCCCTTGAACTCCTCAGCCAACCGCTCCAGCATGGGTTCGACCATGCGGCAGGGGGCACAGGTGGGGGAAGAGAACTCGACCATCACGGCTCCGGCAGCGGTTCGAGGAGTGAATTTCGTGTCGTTCAACAATTCCAGTTTACTCATTTTGATCTCCATTTGCCAGGATTTGATCGTACACATGCGCATAACGGGAAGCCGCGGTATGCCAGGAAAAGTCACGTTTCATGGCATTGGCGCGCAATTGTGCCAGCCTGGATGGATCGGAAACGGCGCGCAGGGCCCGCTTCAGGGCCCGAAGCAGTTCGGAGGCCAGGGGACGGGAAAAGCAGAAACCCGTTCCCGCTGGGTCCCGATCGGCGTCGACGACCGTGTCCGCGAGTCCTCCGGTTCGGCGCACCACCGGTAACGTTCCGTAGCGCAGGGCGTATATCTGCGCCAGCCCGCAGGGTTCGAAGCGGGACGGCATGAGAAAAAGGTCCGCCGCCGCCTGCATGCGGTGGGCCAGGGGCTCACTGAAACGGGGGATGAAACAGATCCCGGCATGATCCGCGGCCAGGCGTTTCAGGGTCGTTTCGAGGCCGGGTTCGCCCGTGCCCAGGATGATGGCTCGCATGGATCCGGGAACCAGGCGCGGCAGGACGCGTGCAAGCAGGTCCGCGCCTTTCTGATGGGCCAGGCGGGTGATGGCCACGGCCAGGGGAATCTCCGGAGGCCAGTCGAGATTGAGCTCGCGCATCAGCGCCGCGCGGTTGTCGCGTTTTCCCTGGTTCACATCCCGTGCGCCGAAATTGGGGCGGATGTGGATATCTTCGCGGGGATCCCAGACCGCATAATCCGCGCCGTTCAGGATGCCGCTCAACTTGTGCTGGTAGCGCCGCAGCACGCCCTCCAATCCCGCCCCGTATTCGGGTTGCAGGATTTCCCGGGCGTAGGTGGGGCTGACCGTCGTCAAGGCGTCCGCGTAGATGATTCCCGCCTTGAGGCAATTGATGTTGCTGAAGAACTCGAGGGTGTCCGGGGTGAAATAATCCGCGGGCAGGTCCAGCAGCGAAAAGAAATGGCCGGAGAATACGCCCTGGTAGTTGAGATTGTGAATCGTCAGCAGCGTGGCCGGCCGGCCCTGTGCGGGCGGGTCCCGCCGCAGCATCAGCGGCAGCAGCGCGGTTTGCCAGTCGTTGACGTGAACCAGGTCGATGCGGCGGCGGCGGGAAGCGATCCAGGCCTTGATCGCGCCCTGAAACAAGAGGAAACGATAGAGGTTGTCGGGATAGGGGAGCGCGCCGTCGCCGTACAGGTACGGCCGGTTGAACATCAATTCCTGGCCGACCCAGACGACCTGAAAATGTGTTGAGAAGCGCATCGCATGGAAGGTAACCGGGTAAGCGATTCCACCGATGCGGACATGCGCGCGGGTGCTCAAAGCCGCTTCCGGCGGACGCTTCCCGGCAGGCGGGGCGTAATCCGGAATCATCAGCGTGATGTTCAGGTGCCGGGAAGCCAGGAAGCGCGGCAGTGCTCCGGCCACATCTCCCAGGCCTCCGGTTTTGGACCAGGGCGCGGCTTCGGATGCGGCAAATACCACATGCATCAATCCCTCCATCGGCCGTTGCTGCAAAACTCCATTCTACCCGCCCACTCCACCTTGAGTCAAATATTTATCAAAGGGCGAATGGCCATTGGCCAGCGGCGAGGGCCTTGCCCTTGCAACGGGGGCCGGGTTGACAGTGCTTGTGCAGCTGTTTACATTGGAATTGGGGAGGTCGTTGTGGGTGGAGCAGAAAAGAAGCAAGCCGTGACGTTGGGGATGATCGTATCCGGGTTCATTCTCACCGTGGCTGTGGTGAGCCAGATCGTTCTGGCTTTCCTACTTTACAACAGGGAGGGGGATGTCCTGGTCCGCAATCTGGGTTGGGGAGTCCTGTGGATCTCTGCATTTTTCGGTTGGTGGCCCATGTGGACCATGAAACGGCGGGGAAAAGTGGACCACGGAAAAAGCTATATCCATACCACGGCCCTGGTGGATCTAGGCCCCTACTCGTTGGTGCGTCATCCTCAATATCTGGCGGGCATCCTCATGGGCATCGCCCTGGCGATGATCGCCCAGCATTGGTTGGTGGAGCTGCTCGGCATCGTGGTGGCGGTGATCTCCTATGTGGGCACCTACCAGGAGGAGCGTGACCTGGTCGAGAAGTTTGGCGCGGAGTACGAGGCGTACCGAATTCGCGTCCCCCGGGTCAATTTCGTGTGGGGCATACTGAAATGGATTTTTTCCCGCAACCTTAATGAAAAGAAGGATTAGCGCAGGCACAGGGGGGATGGTAGGGGCGCTCGGGAGTGTCTGTAGGAAGTCTATAGTATAAGACGAAAAAAGTTGAGGAAGTTAAGAGAGTTGAGGGTGGATAAGAAGTCGGGTTAGATTCACTCAACCGTGTTCCCACCCTCAACTCTCTCAACTTCCCTTTTCATGGCGCCCGAAGGTACTTCCTGTCACCTGCCACCTTCTTTCCAACTTTCCAACCCTCCAACTCTCCAACTTCCCAACCCGCCAACTTTCCAACTTTCCAACCCTCCAACTTTTTAACTTTGCCATCGCCGCATGGGGGAGGTATAATGGCACTTTTTCGGAGTGCTCCATGAAGATGAACCGACATTGCCATGTCTGTATCCTGCAACAGATCCTGCGTACCGCCGACCACCTCGGGCTGGATGAAGCCGGACAGGAAGATGTTTACAGAAAAGTATTGCGGCGCACCGCCGATATTGATTACCACGCCTGCACTTCGCCCGAGTTTGCGGCCGTCGCTTATGGCGTTCTGGCTGAGATCAGCGCCGATCCGGACCCCTATGCCGCGACCAAGCGTGAGCAGAACCGGATGATCTTGGATCGCCTGGATTATTTCCGCAGCCGGATTGCGGCGGCTCAGGACCCCCTGGCCGCAGCCGCCCGGTACGCGCTGATGGGCAATATCATCGATCTGGGTGCCAGCCGCCTTTTTGACGCCGGTTCCGTTTTCAATGATCCTGAAAATTTTACGCCGGGTCCGGACGACCTGCCGGGCCTGAGGCAGGTTTTGAAACATGCCCGGCGTTTGCTGATCATCGGTGATAACGCCGGGGAAGCCGTTCTGGACCGGCTTTTTATCGAAGAAATCCGTCGAGAATTCCCACAGATAGCGGTGGCTTACGCGGTCCGCTCCAGGCCCGCCATCAACGATGTCATCGAAGCGGATGCGCGTCACGCCGGTCTTGACCGGGTGGCTGAAATCATGCCCTCCGGATCGCCCTGCGCCGGCACGCTGCTTTCCCGCGCCACGCCGGAGTTCAGCGATTGGTTCAGCGGCGCGGAAGCGGTTGTGGCCAAGGGCCAGGGAAATTTTGAAACCCTGGAAGATGCGCCGCGCGAGGTGTTTTTCATGTTCCGCGTCAAGTGTGAAGTTGTCGCCCGCTTTGTCAACCTTGCGCTGGACACGCCGGTGATGGCTTTCCGTGAATCCCTTCACCCTGGGGACGGATTACAAAAGGATCAATTCTTTGCTCCCCCGGTTGCAGGTGGATGAAAACCATATCGGTTAATTCAATTCCGGCAAAAACCTCGAGATACCAATCAATATTTGATGGTGTTCACGACTTCCTCTGGGTGATTGATTTGCTTTCTGCGCAGAAAGAAAGAATTGATCCTTTTGTAATCCGTCCCCAATGTGGCGGGCGGTGTTTTGCCTTTCTCATGCTGGATGGTATAATGCTTCCCTGCCTGTGAGCAGTCACGGGCGGAACCCATGAAACGCAAGGTGATTGCATTAACCAAGGAAACCCGGCGCGCGAAGTGCGTACCCAGGATCATGGATGCGATCGCACCGTATCTGGAGTTGCGTTCCGGCGACCGGGTGGCCATCAAGATCAACCTTTCCGGATCGCGGGAGATTTACGCCAATACCAGTTATGCCGCGGTCGAATCGCTGATCTTTTACCTGAAAGAACAATTCGGTATCCGCGAGATCGCCGTGATTGAAGGCTCGGATGGAGCCTTTTTCTCGAACCGTTCCACCTGGGAAATTTTTTACAAGTTCCGCTACAAGGAAGTGGAATTGAACGGCGCCCGGCTGGTCAACCTGGACGAGCTGGAACACAACGAGACCCTGCCGGTTCATACGCTCTCCGGTGAGCACGTTGTGCATTTCACCCGTTTCGACGCCGATTACCTGATCAGCGTCGTGCCGCCGAAAACCCACAATATTTTTCCGGTTTCCCTGTCCATTCCCAACCTGGTCGGTTTCGTGCGTCCTGAAGAACGAGTGCTCATGTTCGGGGCTCCGCGCAATGAAATGCGCCGGCTCAGCTTCAGCGGCAATCCGCGCTATTTTCAACTCATCGATAACGCGGGACGGAATTTTGCCGCTTTGCTGGAAAGGATTACTCCCAACCTGGTGCTGATCGACGGCTTGTACGGCATGGAGGGCAAGGGGCCCATCAAGGGCAGTCCGGTTTTCCATGGCTTCGCCGCGGCATCGGAAGACGCGGTGCAGGCGGACGCGCTGGCTACCTACGTGATGGGAATCAACGTCAACGATGTCAGTTACCTGAAATATGCCGCCGAGGCCGGTTTGGGTGAAATGAACTGGCAGAACGTCATCGGCGTGGAGCCGGGGCAAGTGAAATTCCCTTATCGCCCGCACCCCCTTTACCCGCGCCAGCGGTGCTGGCTGAAGCATATCGGCGCGGGAGAAGCCTCCGCCCCCGGCGCTCACGCGAATTCGACGCGCCGGTCCGGCAATCGTTCCTCCCGGCGTCGGCGCGTGGATGGTGCGGGTCGCAACGATTAAGCCCCTTGCAGGATGTGATATGATGACAAAAAAAAATCGCCTGGATGCCCACATGCGCTTGCCGTTCGGGGTCATCTGCCTGTTGTTGCTTTTGATTGCCTGGGGATGCTCCCGGCACGTTGAACCTCCCCGGACGGAACCTCCCACCGCTCAGGAGGAAACCGCGGCGGAATCCGTTCCGCCTGCTGCCGCGGAAGAGGCCCCGCCTCCCGCCCTGGAGCCTACCGACGGTCAACTCATGGAGCAGGCGCTGCAGACCTATCAGCAGGCGCTCGAGGCCTGGGAAGCCGGCGATTCCGAAACCGCCCTGTCCGGTCTGGACGCTGCATACGGGCTGCTGGTCAAAGTCGAAGCCTCGGCTGAATCCACCCTGGCGGACGAAAAGAACGATCTGCGGCTGATGATCGCGCGGCGCCTGGTGGAGATCTTCGCATCCGACCAGGTGGCCGTGGGCGAGAATCATCGATTTATCCTGCTGGAAGAAAATGAACACGTGCTCAAGGAGATCAAGCGGTTTCAGACCGTGGAGCGGCGGTATTTCCTGGAGTCTTACCAGCGATCGGGGCGCTACCGTCCCATGATGGTGCGCGAACTGCAGGCGGCGGGATTGCCCACCGATCTTTCATGGATTCCCCTGATTGAAAGCGGTTTCAAGTTGCGGGCGTATTCACGCGCCCGCGCCCTGGGATTGTGGCAGTTCATCTCATCCACGGGATACCGTTTCGGACTGAAAAAGGACCGTTGGATCGATGAGCGCATGGATCCGGTCAAGGCGACGCGGGCGGCGGTCCAGTATTTAAAGGAATTGCACGGCTATTTCGGTGACTGGAGCACGGCCCTGGCCGGATACAATTGCGGTGAATTCCGCGTGCAGCGGGTCATCCGTGCGCAACGCATCAATTACCTGGACAATTTCTGGGACCTTTACCTGATGTTGCCGCGGGAGACGGCGCGCTTCGTGCCCCGGTTTATCGCCACGCTGATGATCGTGCGCGACCCGGGTCGCTACGGTTTTGAATTGCCGAGCCTGGATGCGGAGCAGGACACCGAAATCGTGGTGATTCATCAGCCTGTGAAGCTGGCCGACCTGGATCGATCGCTGGGCCTGGAACCGGGCTCTCTGGCGCAGTTGAATCCCGAGCTGCGGCATCAGGCCACTCCTGATCGGGAGTACACGTTGCGCGTTCCCGCCGGCTCCGCGCGGCAGGCCCTGGAAGCGGTGGCACAGACCACGCGCTGGATTCCCCCCGAGGCCACTTACGTGATCCATTACGTCCGCCCGGGAGAAACGGTGTCGGGGATCGCCGGCCGTTACCGCACCTCATCGCGACAGATCGCCCGTCTCAACCGCCTGGGCAGGAATTACCTGATCCGGCCCGGCCAGCGGCTGAAAGTCCCGTCCCGCGGCGCTCCGCCCGTTCCACGAACGCAGCTGCAGACAGTCAGGCCCAGCGTACAGCCAATCGAACCCGGGAAATCCAGCTACACGGTAAAACGGGGAGATTCGCTTTACCGTATCGCGACCCTGTTCGGGGTCAGCGTAAACGAGTTGCGCTCAGCCAACCAGTTGAGTGACAGCCAACTGCACGTGGGGCAGGAGTTGAAGATTCCGCAAAACGTTCCCGCGGGAGCCCGGTCTTACGTGGTGCGTGCCGGAGATACGCCTTACGATATCGCCCGCAACCACAACATGACATTGGAGCGTTTCCTGAGCCTCAATCGCCTGAACCGCCGCAGTTCCATTTTCCCGGGCCAGACCGTCTGGGTGGAATAGGCGCTGCCGCGGGTATCGGATTTCATCAGCGGCGGCAGCGATGGGCCGCACGAATCCGCCTCAGGCGCCGCCGTTTGTTTTGTCCGGCATGTGGATCCATACGCGATTGCGCCCCGCATGCTTGGCGGCGTAGAGCGCCTGGTCGGAGCGGCGCACCGCCGCTTCGATGTCCTCTTCTCCCAGCAGTTGTGAAATACCGAACGAGGCCGTAAGCGCACGGTTCATGGCGCGGATGTGCAGATCGCTCAGGGCCGCCTGGATACGCCGCGCGCAGGCTTTGGCCTGAGTGACGGCCGCGTGGGGGAGCAGCATCATGAATTCTTCTCCGCCCCAGCGGCAGCAAGTATCTTCAACCCGCATCTGTTCACGGATCATTTTCCCCACCGCGGTCAGCACATCGTCTCCCGTCTGATGACCGAAATCATCGTTAATTCTTTTGAAGTGATCCAGGTCCATCATGATCAGTGAGCAATCCATGCCGTGACGACTGACCAGGGCGGCTTCGCGCCGCAGCAGGGGCTCGATCGCGCGGCGGTTCTTCAGGCCGGTCAAAGGATCGGTCAGGCTTAACTCCGTGACGCGCCGGTTGGCCAGCGCCAGTTCGTCACGACTCTGGCGGTAGCGGCGATTGAGCCGGATCAACTCGTCGTTGAGGCGCGAAATATCGGCCAGTACGCTTTGCTTTACCGGGTCATCGAGTTCACCCAGAAACAGGATCCCCTGTGGCGTCGAAAAAAAATGGCCGACAAGGCCGTGAGCGCCGTCGCGGCCGGGCAGGGTGACCGCCTGGGGGCTTTCGGCCAGCTGCGCCAGGACAGGATGGATATGGGAGGTTGAGTACATATCCGACAGCCAGCGCCCGCGTGCCGGCACCGGTCGCGCCGGGTCATCGGGAGAGCCGTTAGCGGCCAGCACGCAAAGGTTGCGATCCAGCAGGACGCAGACCAGGTGAGGCAGGTCCAGCAGGGCCCGGGACACGCCCGGAATCGGGGCGTCGAGTACGGCAACCAGTTCGTCCAGTTTCATCGCGGGTCTCTCCACCCGGCATCATCCGCACGCGCGGAAAAACTCGGTTTCATGGATCCCGGTTTTTTCCGTCATGCGGGTGGATGGTTCTGCGAATGAAATTTTTCTTTCAAACGTTGATCGACCACTTCCGGTACCATCTGCGGGATCGATCCACCCAGGCGGTAAATCTCTTTGACCAGGCGGGAACTGAGAAATGAATAGCACACGGATGGCACCAGGAAAATGGTTTCCACATCCCGGCTGATGCGTCGGTTCATCAAGGCCATCTGGAATTCGACTTCGAAATCGGAGATGGCGCGCAATCCCCTGACCACGGTATGGATCTGTTTGCGTTCCAGGTAATCCACGAGCAGGCCGTTGAACGTGTCCACCTTGATGCGCGGATTCTGTTTGAAACACTGGTGAATCATGTCGAGGCGCTCATCGCGGCTGAACAATGATTGCTTGTCGGGGTTGGTCAGCACGGCCACGGTGATATGGTCAAAAATCCGCAGGCCGCGTTCGATGATGTCGATGTGGCCGTTGGTGATGGGGTCGTAGGATCCGGGATAAACCGCGTTTTTCGTATTATTCATGATCCACCTCGATCGAATCCAGCCATTGGCGCAGCCGTTTTTCCAGGCAGTCCAGGTCGGAGTCGTTGCGGATGACGGAATCCGCGATGCGCATGCAGTCACCGACACGCTGGCCGTCCGCGGGTTCGTTTTGGCCCCATTCCCGTTCCAGGCGGATGCGCAATTCCGTTTCGGTCAGGCGATCCGTGTCCCTGGCCCGTGAGAGCAGGCGGGATAGCACCAGATCCAGCGGAGCCTCGATTCCCAGCAGAAAAAAAGCGGGTAACTCACGCAATGCCGCCACTTCAGCGGGGTTGCGGATGCCGTCGATGACCCAGCGCTCGATTTGCGCATGGTTGCGGATATGATCGGCCACGCGTTTTCCCAGTACGCCGCCGCCGCCTTCCCGGCGCATGCGGTTGCCGATATCCTGCATGGCGCTGCGGTCGATCGGCGGCTTCAACCCCAGGCGGCGCGCTTCTTCGCGTACCATATCCGACAGGGAAATATAGTGGAATCCCTTTTCCACCAGGCTGCGGACCACTTCGCCCTTGCCCGACCCCATGCGTCCGGTCAGGCCGATATGCAGTCGCGGAGCGGGTTTGTCAGCCACGGTAGCGGTCACGGTCATCGATGATATCATGGGTCTGCCAGTCGCGGATCCACTCTTCCACCCGGAACACCCGCCAGGGCGGGTCGCCTTCCGCGATGGAGCAGACCACGCGCCGCAGGCCGGCGTTGATGATCATTTTCTTGCAGATAAAACAGGGAAAGGCGTTCAGCACGCGATGGTCTTCGCGGTACTCGCCGTGGATGAACATGTCGCCCCCCAGCAGGCTGACTCCGGCGCGTGCGGCGTTGATGATGGCGTTCTGCTCGGCGTGAACGGAACGGCACAGCTCGTATTGCGTGCCCGAGGGGATGTTGAGTTTCTGGCGCAGGCAGAATCCGTGGTCGAGGGAACTCCGGGTTTTGCGCGGCGCGCCCACGTAACCGGTGGCGATGATCTGGTCTTCCTTGACGATGATGGCGCCCATCAGCACTTTGAGGCAAGTGGAACGGGTGGCCACCACGCGCGCGATGTCGAGGTAGTAACGGTCCTTTTCCGGCCTTTCCATGTTCATTGCCCCAGTTTACTCCAACCCTCCGCGCAAATGCAAGAGGCGTTTCCGGCGTTGCAATCGGTTTTGCGGGTGTGGTAGGGTGGGAATGCCAGAAATTCCCCCTGGAGGCGGCCGATGGATGCTGTGCTGCTGGCGCGGATTCAATTCGGTTTTACCGTTGGATTCCACTTCTTTTTCCCGCCGATTACACTGGCCTTGACGTTGATCATCCTCATCCTGGAGACCGTCTACTGGAAACGGAACGACGCCGAAGCCGGGCGCATCCCGGCAGAATCCCTGGATACGTGTGGTGAATAGAACGGGGGCCGCCCTGGAGTTTGAGGGCATCACGTTCCGCCTGGAACGGCGCCGCGTACGCCGCGCACGGATCGAGTTCGTGTTTCCCTGTCCATTGCTGGTGGTGCCGTTGCACGCGGATCCCCGGGCCGTGCTGGAGGCCAACCGTGAATCGATCCATCGTCGTCACGTGCGCATGCTTGCCCGGTGGCGGGCAGCCGCCGACCTGATGCTGCTGGACCGCAGCGAGGATGAAACCCGTCGCCTGGCTGAAATCTACATCTCGCGCTATGCGCGCATGCTGGGAGTGGAGTGCCGCCGGCTGGCATGGCGGCGCATGGTCGGCCGCTGGGGAACCTGCAGCAGTAACGGCACGATCCGCCTTAACCGTTTCCTGCGCCACCTGCCTGAACCCCTGCTGGCCTACGTGGTTTTTCACGAAACCCTGCACCTGCTCAACATGCACCATGACCGCAGTTTCCGCGGTGACATCCGCAGGATGTTTCCCAATTACCGCGAACTGGATCGGCAACTGGATCTGTACGGCATCCGCATGCGCCACCCGGGCATCTAAGCGGGGCGGCAGCCTCCGCCTGTTTGACTTCAAAACGACCGCGGGGTAAGATGGAACGCACCTTCTCCATGGAGTCGACATGCACAACGGCATTGCTGAATTGGTCCGGCGCATCGCCACGGTAATCCTGGGAAAGGACGACCAGATCCGCCTGGTAGTGACCTGCCTGCTGGCCAGGGGACACCTGTTGATCGAGGATCTGCCGGGAATGGGCAAAACCACGCTGGCCCAGGCCATCGCCCGCGCATTGGGTATGAATTTCTCCCGCATTCAGTTCACTTCCGATCTGTTGCCGGCCGACATCGTCGGTGTGTCCGTTTTTGAACGTGACAGCGGCGAATTCCGATTTCACCCCGGCCCCCTGTTCGCGCAACTGGTGGTTGCCGATGAGCTCAATCGCGCCACCCCCCGCACCCAGAGTGCCCTGCTGGAAGCCATGGAGGAACGCCAGGTTTCCCTGGAGGGGGTAACCCGGCAATTACCGCGGCCCTTTTTCGTCATCGCCACCCAGAATCAGCGCTACCACGTGGGCACTTTTCCCCTGCCGGAATCTCAATTGGATCGTTTCCTGATGCGGCTGCGCCTGGGATATCCGGACCCCCCCGCTGAACGGCTGCTGTTGACCGGTGAAAACCGCGCCGAGTTGGTCAAGCGGCTGGAAGCGGTCATGAGCGTGGAAGAGCTGATCCGCCTGCAGGACGTGGTGCAGGCGGTTCATGCATCAGCCGCGATACTGGACTACGTGCAGGATATCCTGGCCGCTTCCCGCAGCCGCCCGCAGCAATGCCTGGGCCTTTCTCCCCGGGCGGGGATCGCCTTGCTGCGCGCCGCCCAGGCTTGGGCGTTGAGTGAAGAGCGCGACATGGTGCTGCCGGAAGATATCCAGCACGTGGCGGGAAGCGTCCTGGAGCATCGCCTCAATCCTGAAGGGGGGCGCCAGGGGGATGACGCCTGCGGCATGTGGGAAAACCTGATGCGTTCCGTGCCGTTGCGCCGCTGAGAAACCATGGCCCGAAAACACGGCGCCGTCACCCGTCTGCGGCTGACCGGCGCCGGCGGTGCGTACCTGTTGATCGTGTTCGCCATTTTGGTGGCGGCCATGAACTACAGCAACAGCATGGCCTTCATCCTGTGTTTCCTGATGTTGGGGGTCCTGATCAGTTCGGCGGCCATGGGGCGTGGCTATGTAGGCGGGGTGGGGTTGCGGAATGTCCGCGTGCACCCCGCGTTCGCCGGGCGCGGCGTAAAGTTGACTTTGGAGTTGTCCGCGACGGGTGAGGGTGGTCGTCCGGCCCTGTTTGCCTCGGCGGCGGGCGCCGAAGGCTGGGGAGAAGCGACCGGGCCCATCAGCCTGCACCACAGCGGCGCCATGATCGTGGACGTCGGCATCCCCGCTCGCCGCCGCGGAGCGTTCCACCTGACTGCCGTGCAATGGGAGAGCCGTTACCCGCTGGGAGTGTTTCACTGCCGGCGCCGGGTGCATCTGGATACTTCCTACCTGGTTTATCCGAACCCGGGCGGGGAACGTCCCTGGCCGCCGCCCGAGAGCCGCTGGTATGACTGGACCGAAGGGTCGCATATGAGCGGCGGGGATGATTTCAGCGGGTTGCGTCCGTGGCGGAGCGGCGAATCTTTTCGCCATGTTGACTGGAAAGCGGTGGCCCGCGGCCGCGCGTTGAATATCAAGGAGTTTTCCGGCGGCGGCCAGGTGCGTACCTGGTTCGACTGGAACCAGCTTTCGGGTGTGCCCGATGAAATGCGCTTGTCGCAACTGGCACGCTGGGTGCTGGACGCGTCTCACCTGGGAGTGGAATTCGGTCTGCGCCTGCCGCAAAAAACCGTGGAAGCGGGTTCCGGCACCCGCCACACACGCGCTTGCCTGGAGGCGCTGGCGCGCTACGGAGAAGACGCATGACGGTGAGCCGCGGCGCGGTGATGCCCCTGTCGCCCCCGGCGCTGAAGCGCATCAAGCTGGCCTTTCTGCTCGCCATCGCCGGTCATGTTCCCCACCTGCCGTTCTGGCCCACGTTGGTCGCTTTGGGCTTGCTGGCCTGGCGACATTACCTGGACCGGCACCAGCGCCCGTTACCCGGATCCGCCGTACGCCTGGGACTGGCCCTTGCCGCTTGTGTCGTGGTGTACCTGCAATTCGGCTTTTTCATGGGCCGGGATCCGGGCGTTTCCGCGCTGGTGGTCCTGGCCGCGGTCAAACTGCTGGAAGTGCGGCAGTCGCGTGATTTTCACCTGATGGGCTATCTGTGCTATTTTCTCACGGCCGCCATGTTCCTGTTCACCCAGGAATTGCCGGCGCTGATGCTCGGAATCGCCCAGTTGCTGGCGGTAAACTCCGCCTTTCTGCAGTTGTACGCCGGTTCTTCCCCGAACATGCGCCCCTTGCGCGGCGCATCCGCATTGCTGCTGGCTTCGATTCCCGTGGCCGTGGTGCTGTTCGTGCTGTTTCCGCGGTTCCCCGGGCCGTTGTGGGGATTGGGAGGTGCGGGGGGAGGGCTCGGTGAATCCGGGTTCAGCGAAACCCTGGAGCCGGGCAGCGTGGCGCGCATGGTCGAATCCCAACGCACGGCTTTTCGGGTGACTTTCCGGCAGGATACCCTGCCCGAGCCGCGACAGCGTTATTTCCGTGGCCAGGTGTTGTGGTTGACCGATGGGCGCACATGGTACCCGGGGCGTTTTCGCGAGCGCATAACCGGCTCACCGTCCAGGGTGGCGGGCGGGGTGGAACAGGAGATCGTGCTGGAGCCGCATGGCCAACGCTGGCTGTTTGCCCTGGATCACCCGCTGCGGATCCCCCGGGGAAGCCTGGTGTCGCCCGGCAACATCTTTCGTTATCACCGCCGCCTGGAGCGCCCGGTGCGTTACCGGGTCAACTCGCGCAGCGGTGGCTGGATTCCCGAGGCCGACCTGCATCCCACGCTGCATCGCATGGCCCTGCAACTGCCCCGCCAGATCCACCCCGGGCTGCAGGCCCTGGTCGCTCCATGGATCGAAAGCACTTCGGATGCGCGCGCCCTGGCGGAGCAGGCGTTGGCGCATTTCCGCTCCGGAGGATTTACCTATACACTGGACCCCGGTGAGCTCGACGCCAAGGATCCGCTTGCTGATTTTCTCCTGAACACCCGCCGCGGATTCTGCGGCCATTACGCGGCGGGCTTTGCCCTGTTGATGAGAATCTGCCGGGTTCCCTGCCGGATTGTGACCGGTTACCAGGGCGGCACCGTCAACCCGGTCAACGGTCAGCTGGTGGTGCGTGACGCGGATGCCCATGCCTGGACCGAGATCTGGCTGACCGGAAGCGGCTGGTTGCGCGTGGATCCCACGGCCGCTGTCGTTCCCGAACGGCTGGACTACGGCGGACGCCTGAACGCATCGCTGGATGAAATGGCGGCCGGAACGGGCGAGGATCGCACCACCGTGTTGCGCCGCGCCATGGCCGAAGGTCCTCTGGCTCGCGCCTGGCGCTGGATCCGCGATTATTGGGACGTGGCGCGCAATTACTGGCAGGCCTGGGTGGTGCGCTATGACCGATACCAACAGCGCGGGCTGTTGACGCGGTTGGGAGCAAGGCGTTTGCGCGGTGCCGGGATGCTCGCCCTTGTGGTGCTGTTTATGGTGTTTTCGTGGCGACTGGCGCGCTGGTTGTTCCGCTTTCCCATTCGCGGTCGTCGCGATCCGCTTGAGCAAGGCTGGCGGCGGCTGGAAACCCGACTGAACCGGGCCGGGATTGAAGTCCAACCCTGGCAGGGGCCCTTGGATGTCTCGCACGCCGCGCGGCGCCGGTTCCCCGATCAGGCCGACGCGATCGACCAGGTGTTTTCCGCCTATATGCGTTTGCGTTACGGCCCGACGCCTGAACCCGGGCAGGTCGCATCCTGGCTGCGCCGGGTGTCCGGGCTGCGTTTTCCACGACGTTCCCGCGCCTGACAGCCGGACGGATCTTTGTTATAATTGGACTCCCTGCGGGAGTGAACAGATGCATTTTTCCAATCCATCCGCGCTCTGGCTGCTGCTGCTGCTGGTTCCCTTTCTCCTGCTGGCCGGCTTCAGCCGCCGCGCGCGCAATCGTTGCATGCGCAAGTTTTTTTTTCCTTCAGCCCAGGCGAGGATGGTGGTGCGGGGCGGACGCGAGATGGAGGTGTTCAAGACCCTGCTACTGTCGCTTTCCCTGGTTTTCCTGATCCTTGCCCTGGCTGGGCCGGAATGGGGTGAACGCTACGAGCCCGTCGAGGCACGGGGAACGGAAATGGTTTTTCTCCTCGATACCTCCCGTTCCATGGCCGCCGCGGATCTGCCGCCCAGCCGGCTGGAAGCGGCGCGGCATTTGATCATCACCGCCGCGGACGCCCTGGCGACCGATTACGTGTCGCTGATCCTTTTTGCCGGACGCGCGGTGGTGCAATGCCCGCTGACTGTGGATTACGAGGCATTCAAACTCATGGTCGAGGCATCCGGTATCAGCCCCGCGGAAGAACAGGGCACTCACCTTGCAGCCGCCCTGGATCTGGCCTTGCAGGTACTGGATAGCGAACGCAGAGCGCAACGCATCCTGGTCCTGATCACGGACGGAGAAGATCAGGAGGGCGGATGGCGGGAACGGGTGCCGTTGCTGAAAGAAAGGGGGATGGTGGTGTTTTCCGTGGGGGTCGGCGCTCCCGACGGCGCGCCCATTCCCCTGCGGGGGGAAAACGGCGATGTGATGGATTGGAAACGCGACCGGCAGGGAAGAATGATCCGTACGCGCCTGGATGAAGAGCCCCTGAAACAATTGGCCGGGGAAACCGGAGGCGCTTATTTCCGCCTGCTGAACCCGGGCGATACGGATCATTTCCTGACTGTGCTGAAAACCTTTGAACGCCGGGTGATTCAGCGCAAGGTCCGGCGCGTGAGGGTGCCCCGGTTTCAATACCCGCTGGGGGTTGGTATAATGCTTCTCTTGCTGGAAATGGCATTGACAACGAGGCGAATCCGGTGGACCGAAAAGTAACGCTTGTACTGCTGTTGCCCCTGTTGCTGGGGTGGCATTGGCTGGATCCCGCGGCCCGCCGTAATGCGGCCGGCCTGGACGCCTATCGCCAGGGAAAATTCGGTGAAGCGTTGCAGAAATTTCTGTCCGCGCGCGGTATCCGTCCCGAAGCTACCACCCTGCAGCGCAACACCGCGGCTGCGCTGTACCAGTTGGAAAAGTTCAAGGAAGCATTGGCGGAATTCTCGCGCATCGATCCCGGGAGCCGCGGCGTCTCCCGGCGGGATTTCCATTACAACATGGGAAACACCCACTTCCGCCTGGAACAATTCGATAAGGCGCTGGATCACTACAAGCAGGCCCTGATCCGGGATCCCGGAGACATGGATATCAAGCGCAATTTCGAGCTGACGTTGCGACGCCTGGAACAGCAAAAGCAACAATCCCCGGATTCCAGGCCGTCTCCACAACAGAACCAGCCGGATTCCGGACGCAACGGCCCTCAAGACCGACCGCCCGAAGCTGAGAAAGGAAAAGCGCAACTCCCGCAGGAGAAATACCGCAACCTGCTGCAATACCTGGCGCAAAAGGAAAAAGAACAGCTGAAGGAACGCAAGCGGCAAGTGCCCCGGGAAGCCCGCAGGGAAAAGGACTGGTGACATGATCCGGATCCGGATCATTCCAATCGCGGCCATCCTGCTGACCGGCGCCTGCCTGCTCGCGCAGGATGCAAAGCTCACTGCCCGCGTCGATGCCGAACGCATCGGTCTGGATGACACGCTGAGATTCAGCGTCATCATCAGCGGTGTGGAGAATCCGGCGCCTCCGGCGCTTCCCGGGTTAACCGATTTCGACGTGCAATCCCGTTCCCAGGCAACCGAAATCCGTATGGTCAACGGCCGGACTTCACTACAAACGAGTTTTGAGTTTGACCTGGCGCCGAAGCGCACCGGCACCTTGACCATCCCGGCTCTGCGCTACGAAGTGCAGGGACGCGTCCTGAGCACGCGGCCGATCCAGGTCGAGGTTGTCAGCGGCAGCGTGGCGCCGCCTTCCCGGCAACGTTCCCCGTTTGCGGATGATTTTTTCGGGTTTCAGCGCGAAGCTGAGCGCAGCCGGGAGCCTGTTGATGTCCGCCTGGTCACGGACCTGTCTCCCCGTTCCGTGGTACCCGGACAGCAGGTCATGCTCCAGGTGCGTTTGCTGACCCGCAATACGGTGCGTGCCGTCAACCTCTTGAGTGAACCGTCGATTCCCGGTTTCTGGCAGGAGTGGTTCCCGGTTCCGCGCAGCAGTGAAGGCAGGATCCGCCAGGTGGATGGCAAGGATTACACCGAGTACGATATCCGCAAGGTCGCGCTTTTTCCCGATCACAGCGGGACGCTGACGATTCCCGCCTTGGAGTTCGAGGTCTTTCTGGAAGCGGACAGCCTGAGTTTTTTTGCTGAACCGCGCCGTATCGTCCGCAGCACGGAGTCCGGGACCATCCATGTCCTCCCGCTTCCCGCGGATGCAGTGGGGATGCCCGTTGGTGATTTTGATCTGGCGGTCGATCCCCTTCCCGCTGAAGTCAACGCGCAGCAGATGGCCAGCCTCAGGGTGCGGATCCGCGGCAACGGCAACATGAAAACCCTCGAGGTCCCCCGTTTGGCGGCGGGGCCG
>OBLN01000298.1_pt1 | contig 18053 bp, 21 predicted proteins | sample 1519301 | NCBI WGS metagenome assembly OBLN01 (sample SAMEA2452533, study PRJEB22499) | sediment metagenome | reverse complement strand
ATTACCTCGCGGCACAGGCCGCATAGGCGTTATGCACTTCGAGGTTGAATCCGCGAATTTCGGTTGCCGCCTTTGGCTGTTCAAGATCGTATTGAAGAAATATTAAGTTCACTAGATAACAAAATCGAACTAAACCGCCAAACCAACCAAACCCTCGAACAGATCGCCCAGGCCATCTTCAAAAGCTGATTCGTCGACTTCGACCCCGTCAGGGCCAAGATCGCCGCGCGCGAAGCGTTCATCCAACAACACCCTGAAGTCACCCTCGAAGCAATAAGAGCCGCCGCCGGCACCGAAGGCGACACCCTCGCCCACGCCGCCGCCAAAGCCTGCGAACTTGCCGCCATGTGTGCCATCAGCGGAAAGACTGAAGAACAACTCAACGAGCAGGATGCCGATACCCTGCAACAACTCAAAGCCACTGCTGCACTGTTTCCTGATGAGTGGGTGGATTCGGAGTTGGGGGAGGTGCCGGATAAATGGCGTTTTGGAACGTTGGATGATCTATGTGACCTCAATGCAGCGTCTTGGACAAAGAAAAACGCACCCTCTGATATCTGGTACGTAGATCTTGCAAATACAAAGAATGGTGTAATCGAAGAAACACAATACTATTCGTGGACAGATGCACCTAGTCGGGCAAGAAGAATATTAAGAGAGGGTGACACAATCGTTGGTACTGTGCGACCGGGGAACCGGTCTTTTGCATTAATAGGAAACCTAGAAAAAAAGCTAACCGGAAGCACTGGCTTCGCAGTTCTATCGCCGAAAAAGAAAGAATATTTGGAAATGGTTTATATCGTGGCAACGAGTGACGTAAATATCGAGCGATTAGAGCATTTGGCTGATGGAGGGGCATACCCAGCAGTAAGGCCAGATGTTGTTACGCAAATGAAAACCGTGATTCCAAAGAAAGGGCTTATACAGGCCTTTAGTGAATGCGTGAGGCCACTATTTCTGATGAGAAATAAAAATATCTCAATGCAAGATGATTTGAGAGAAATGCGGGATGCTCTTCTTCCAAAACTCCTCTCAGGAGAGCTTGGTCAAGATTCTCAACCAAGGGATGTGGGTTAATGTTTTTTACCACAGATGAAAAAAGGCACGTATACGAGGCATTGACTCGCCACAATTACTTCCCGAATCAGAAAGAGGGAACAGGTGAGCTGCCGCCGTGTTTTTCATCTGTCAGCTTTACCCCTGAAATTGCCGAATTGCTTGCTGAGATCAAAGAACCAAAAGATTCAGAAAGGAGGGCGCTTGGCTATGATCAAGTCTCCTATTCTGTGACGCGTCATAACAATGTTCCAAGAACGCTATGCTTAATTCATCCTAAAGCGTATTCTAATTTGGCGGTGACAATTTATGAAAATTGGGAAGAGATTAGAAAAATTTCAGAAAATAAACATAGTCTAATCAAGCCATATCTACATGCGGATGGTCGAATAATTGTCATGAATTATGAAGATTTGACTGAGAAGGTGCAAAGAAATCAGATAGATGGATTTGGAAAGCGTTTTCGAGTCAATGCAGATATAGCAAGTTGTTTCCATAGTATATATACACACTCTATTCCTTGGGCTGTGCTTGGGTTTGACAAGGCAAAAAATAAGCTGGCAAATAATGAAGGCGACAAACATTGGTCCGAGTTACTTGATACATTTCAGCGTAAATCTAAACGGAAAGAAACGCAGGGTATTGCTATTGGGCCGGGAACATCCAGTGTGATTGTCGAATTAGTACTGGGTGCTGTTGATGCGCATCTGAGCGAAAAGGCATTTGTGTTCAGGCGCTATATAGATGATTACATCTGTTTCTGTGAAACATATGAGAAAGCGCAAGAATTTATACGTGTTCTAGGTAAGGAGTTAAGCGTATTTAAGCTCAATATTAATTTGCACAAGACAAATATCGCAGAGTTGCCTGAGCCAGCTAGTTCTGAGTGGGTAAGCGAGCTGATGGGGGCCTTGCCAACAGGACATCATGATGGAGAGCTTACTTCGCGCAAGTTTACATTAACAGAGATTATCCATTATCTGGATACAGCAGTGAGATTGAATAAGGCATCGCCTGATGGAAGTGTTATTAAGTATGCCATAAGCTCATTGCTTCGTTATGTTGAAGAGCACCATATTAATGCGGTGCTTGGTTATGTGATGAATCTGGCGTGGCACTATCCTGTACTAATCCCCTTTCTAAATTCGTTAATGGATAAAGAGGGTGTCGAGCCTTCTGATTATCAGAGTCAACTCAATGCTATCGTGATTGAGAATGCGAAGAATGGTCGATCCGAGGGTATGGCTTGGCCGCTATTTTTGATGAAAAAGCATGGCTTGAAAGTTGGAGAAAATGCATTTTTAGAAACGCTGAATTCTAAAGATTGTATTGCGATTTTGTGTCTGTATGCACTTAATGCACAAAATGATCTGATCGTTGGTTTTGCGGAAGAGCTAAAGAGTAAATCCCTATACGAAAAAGATCAGTATTGGCTTCTGCTTTATCAGCTGTATAAGGATGGACACATCGCCGATCCATATGAGGATGGTGTGTTTGACGCATTGAAGGAAAATGATGTGTGCTTTATGCCTGAGGAAAATCATTATAGCTTGGCGCAAAGGTATTGTGATCATATAAATAATCCGTTTATAGAAGAGAAAGAAAAAGTTCTTTCGTTTGCTGATTGGAAGGTGACTCTTACATGATCGCCGAAGACCAACTCGAACAACGCGGCCTCAACAGGTTTCAGGCCATCGGTTACAACACCATCTGCGGCTACGACATCGCCCCGGACAGAGACAGCCCGGAGCGCAGCGACTACCGCCAGTTCGTCCTTTTCGACCGCTTGCTTGCCCAGCTACAGGAGATACGCGATACCTTCCTCCCAAAACCCCTCTCTGGCGAGAGGCCATTATGAGATACAATTACCACTGATATGGTGAAGGGAGTTGCCAATGGTTAATGTTCATCTCACTCAATCTGAAGCCGATGCCTTGATCGCCATGGAAAAGCACCGGCTCGACAATGAACGCTATCTATATCCCACGGCTGGCTCATTGGTCGTACCGTTGCAATCACCTGACAAGCGGGAGCAGTTTCTGCTGGATATGAGCCGGGGGCGGATTGATCTGGTAAAAGGCAAATATCAGACGCGGGCACGTCAAACCATTGTGTTGGTACGCCTGGACTTCGGCGGCGCACCTCATCGAAACCCGGATGATGAGGAGATAGGGAGTCCGCATCTGCATCTGTACCGCGAGGGTTACGGCGATAAATGGGCGTACCCGGTGCCCGCCGAGCACTTCCCGAGATTGAGTGATTTAGGGGGAACGCTGGATGATTTCATGCAGTTCTGCCGTGTCACCGTGCCACCCTATATTGAGCGAGGGCTATTTACATGATTCAGGATGTCCAAAAACTGCTCGATGATTATGTAGCCTGGCTGAGGGACAAGACGCTTCTCCGGCAGGTTCAGGACTGGGTTGAGATCACCACGCCGTACCTGGATCGCCACAATGACTATATCCAGATATACGCCAAGAAGGCGAACGGTGCATTTACGCTGACCGATGACGGTTACACCATCGAAGACCTGGAACTGAGTGGCTGCAAGATGAATAGCACCAAGCGACAGGAACTGTTGCGGATGACCCTGAACGGGTTTGGCGTTCAGCTTAAAGACGGGGCGCTGGAGGTTCATGCCACGCCGGACAACTTTGCCTTGCGCAAGCATAATCTCGTTCAGGCCATATTGGCAGTGAATGATCTGTTCTATCTGGCTGCACCCATGGTGGCGAGTCTGTTCTATGAAGATGTCGTGTCATGGATGGATTTGCACGATATCCGGTACACACCAAAGGTGAAATTCTCAGGCAAGACGGGATATGACCACCTGTTCGATTTCGTGATCCCTAAATCGCGCAAGCAACCCGAGCGCATCATTCAGACCATCAACCGTCCCAATCGTGATACAGCGCAAGCGGTTGCGTTTGCCTGGATAGATACCAAGGAAGTCCGTTCACCAGAGTCCAAGGCGTTTGCCTTGCTCAACGATTCCGAGAGTGCGATTTCTGCCTCCGTTACCGATGCACTGATGAATTACAACGTACATCCGGTGCCATGGAGCAAGCGCGAAGAGGTGTGGGAGGAGTTGGCAGCATAATTCAGCTATCTGCTATTTGCAGGTTCACATGCAATAAGTAACAGATTGCTGAAATTTCTTGATAAAACAACATGTTCCAATTTGCGAGCAAATGCAGGAAGAAGGGTCTCGAGGCTTGGTGTTTTTCTGTAGGTTCGAGGGTTAGCCCTGGGGGGTTAGGTCCGGAGGTTTGGGGGTTAGCTCTGGGGGTTGGGTTCGGAGGTTTGGGGGTTAGCTCTGGGTGTTAGCTCTGGGGGTTGGGGCCGGAGGTTTGGGGGTTAGCACCGGAGGTTAATGAGAGCCGACACGTACATCAAGAATGCAGAGGTGCCGGGCATATTAAGGCTGAACCCGCCACGGGTCGCCCGGCAACGGATTCGAACGCTTGGTTTACACATGGTAAGTAAGCCGGAGTATTTTACCTATGGGGCGAGATTCCTCAAGGGATGATTAACAGATTCTGGACTATTGGATGATCACCGAAGACCAACTCGAAAAACTCTGCCTCAACTGGTTCCAGGCCATCGGCTACGACACCATCTGTGGCTACGACATCGCCCCGGACGGCGACAACCCGGAGCGCAGCGATTACCGCCAGATCGTCCTCTTCGAGCGCCTGTTGACCCAGCTGCAGAAGATCAATCCCCATATCCCCCAAGATACCCTCGAATCCGTCAGCCAGCAGATCGCCAAGCCTGAAACGCCGGTACTGATCAAGAACAACCAGGCCTTTCATAAGCTGTTGCTGGAGGGGGTGAAGGTTGAGTACAAGGAGGAAGGCGAGAAGAAGAGCGACTATGTGCAGCTGATCGACTTCGCCAATGTCAGCAACAACCAGTTTCTGGTGGTGAACCAGTACACGCTCATCGGCACCAAGGGAAAGCGCCGTCCTGATCTGCTTGTTTTCATCAACGGCCTGCCGCTGGTTGTGATCGAACTGAAGAACCCGGCCAACGAGGGGGCCGATGTCTGGTCCGCCTACCAGCAGCTACAGACGTACAAGGAGGAGATCCCGGACCTCTTCATCTTCAACGAGGCGCTGGTGGTGAGCGACGGGCTGAATGCACGGGTCGGTTCCCTCACCGCCAACAAGGAGCGCTTCCTGCCATGGCGCACCGTCAACAACCAGGACGATAAGCCGCTGTTCGAGTATCGGCTGGAGACGCTGGTGAAGGGCTTCTTCAAGCCGGAACTGCTACTTGATTACCTCCACTACTTCATCCTCTTCGAGCAGGATGGCGACAGCCTGATCAAGAAGATCGCCGGTTATCACCAGTTCCATGCGGTGCGTGAGGCGGTGCGGGCGACGGTGACAGCGGCACAGCAACACGATATGTCAGAGGTGCGCGCCGACTATGCCGACCGTGTGAAACCCGGTTCCGGTAAGGCGGGGGTGGTGTGGCACACCCAGGGCTCCGGTAAGTCGATCTCCATGGTCTGCTATGCCGCCAAGCTGACGGCACAGTCGCAGATGAACAATCCGACTATAGTGGTGGTCACCGACCGTAATGACCTGGACGGACAACTCTTTAACACCTTCACCCTGGCGGCGGATACCCTGAAGCAGACCCCGGTGCAGGCAGGTGCTCGCGATGACCTGCGCCAGATGCTGGCGGCACGCCAGTCCGGGGGAATCATCTTCACTACCATCCAGAAGTTTGCGCTGCTGGTTGGGGAGGAGAGCCATCCGGTACTGAGCGAACGTCATAATATCGTGGTGGTCAGCGATGAGGCACACCGCAGCCAGTATGGCGACAAGGCGACCTTCAATCAGAAAACCGGAAAATACTCCTTCGGCTACTCCAAGCACCTGCGCGATGCACTGCCGTCGGCCACCTTCATTGGCTTTACCGGCACCCCCATCTCGGCCCAGGACAAGGACACCCGCGCCGTTTTCGGTGAATATGTATCCATCTATGACATTCAGGACGCGGTGGATGATGGCGCCACGGTGCCGATCTACTACGAATCCCGCTTGGCCAAGCTCGACATCAAGCAGGCGGAGATCGATGAGCTGAACGACGATGTGGAGGAGGTGTTCGAGCAGGAGGAGGACATCGCCACCCGCGAGAAGGCCAAGTCGAAGTGGGCGGCGCTGGAGAAACTGGTGGGCAGCGGACCGCGTATCAAGGAGGTTGCTGAGGATCTGGTCGCTCACTTCGAGAACCGCACCGCCACTCTCCCCGGTAAGGGGATGATCGTCACCATGAGCCGTGAGATCTGCGTCGATATGTACGACGCCATCGTCGCCCTGCGCCCCGAGTGGCACGACCCCGATCCGGCCAAGGGGGCGATCAAGGTGGTGATGACCGGTTCGGCCTCCGACAAGGAGAAGCTGCAACCGCATATCTACAACAAAGAGACCCGCAAGCTGTTCGAGAAACGCTTCAAGAAGGAAGATGACCCGCTGCAACTGGTGATCGTGCGCGATATGTGGCTCACCGGTTTCGATGCCCCCGCCTGCCATACCATGTATGTGGATAAGCCGATGCGAGGCCACAACCTCATGCAGGCCATCGCCCGGGTGAACCGGGTGTTCAAGGATAAGCCCGGCGGGTTGGTGGTGGACTAGATCGGCATCGCTAACGAACTGAAGCACGCCCTAAAGGACTACACCGACTCCAAGGGTAAGGGTGAACCGACCCACGACAGCCATGAGGCCTACGCCCGTCTGATGGAGGAGATGGACAAGCTGCGCGGCATGATGCACGGCTTTGACTACGGCAACTATGAGACCGACGCCCTGCAACTGCTGCCGGGGGTGATGAACCACATCCTGGCGCAGGATGAGGGCAAGAAACGTTTCCTCAACCTGATGGCCGTGATCCGTGCCGCCTATACCCTCTGTGGCACATTGGACGAAGTGGAGCCACTGCGTAAGGAGATCGCCTTCTTCTCGGCGGTGAAGGCCGCTATCACCAAGTTCACCACCATCGATAAACGGCGCAGTGAAGAAGAGCGACATTCGGCGCTCAAACAGATCATCGACAACGCCATCGTGGCCGATGGAGTGGCAGATGTCTTTGACCTTGTGGGTTTGGACAAGCCGAACATCGGGATGCTCTCGGACGAGTTCCTGGAGGATGTGAAAAACCTGCCGCAGAGGAATCTGGCGGTGGAACTGCTGGAGAAGCTGCTGCGCGATGAAGTGAAGGCAAGGATGAAAAACGATGTGGTCTCAGAGAAGAAATACTCCGACCGCATTTTGGAGACGCTGCGCAAGTACCATAATCGCGCCATCGAAACCGCACAGGTAATCGAAGAGCTGATCGAACTGGCCAAGACCATGGAAGAGGACCTGGCGCAGGCTGAGAAGCTGGGTCTTAGCGAAGATGAAATCGCCTTTTACCGTGCATTGATTCAAAACGAATCAGCAGTGCGTGAGATGGAGGACAGCAACCTGCGCGAGTTGGCCAAATACATTACTGCTCAACTACGCAAAAGCACAACGATCGATTGGCAAGTACGTGACAGTGTGCGTGCAAAGCTTCGTAATTTAGTACGCCGTGCTCTAAAGAAATGGAAGTATCCGCCGGATGGGGCGGATGATGCGATTGATTTGTGCTTGCAACAGGCTGAAGTGCTGTCGAACTCATGGACAAGCTAGTTGGAGTTAATGATTGGTGTGATTAAACAGATCAATAAGGGGCGCCCAAGTTAGCATTAACTGAATACCAATTTGGTATTCTCACTTAGAATGAAAATCCTATAGATGGAAGAAAACAGGAAGAAAACAGGGACGTACCCCGTTTATTCACTTAAGTGGCGAAGATTAGGTAAGTAATAAGAGAGATAGATGAAACTACTGTTGGGGGATGAATTGGCAATAATTGCCTGATGTGAAGTGTTCATAAACCTAGCCTTCAATAAAAGAGTAAGGTTATGTCAGAGAATTTACCTTGTTTAGTGAATATATATTGTGATGAAAGTAGACACACCTCTGATTTGTCCGATCAATACATGGTTATCGGTGGCATCATGGTGCCCCGCGAACACAAGCGAGAAGTCGTAAATCGAATTCATCATTTAAAAAAACAGTATGGTGCACAAGGTGAGTTTGGCTGGAAGCGTCTGTCACCAAATAAAAGCGGTTTTTACTGGGAGCTGATCGAGCTATTTAAAAATGATGAACAGTTAACCTTTCGTTGTGTTGTTGTGAATAGAAACAACCTGGATCATGAATTATATAATCAAGGTGATCAGGAGCTCGGGTTTTACAAAATCTATTACCAGCTACTCGTGCATTGGTTAAAGGTAGGGTGCGCGCACTACGTCTATCTGGGCTGGCAGCAGAATAAAGATCAACATCGCTTTTCGGATTTGGGGGTAATTCTGCAGAGGAAACTTTCTGGCCGTGCAAAGATTGCATGTTTAGAGCCTGTTACATCTTCTAATCAGCCGCTGATCGAGTTAACAGATTTGTTTATAGGTGCAGTTGGCTATGCGTGGAATCGGCGTAATACGAGTGAAACAAAGGTTAAGTTTTGTAATGATTTGGCTCAGGCGGTTGGATTAAAAAGTCTGAATGTGAGTACAGTAAAAGATTTCGATAAATTCAATATTTTTAATTTCTTGGGGCGGTAGAATGGCAGAGAAACTTTGGCCATTACTGCGCTTGACGGCAGATTCAGACGATGAGCTTAAGGAGCTATATCGGCAGGTTTATATTGAAAACTATGTTCAAGATAAAGACGGGAACGAAATAGAAATCTACGACTGGCAAGGCAACAGGGTCACTTTTCCAAAGCGCCAATTTGATCATGCATTCTCAGAGGCCACCAATTATCGAACAAGTGCAGGGGTGCATGATAAGCCATTTTCCAAACGTAGGGCGCGCCATATTCTCTGGATAAAGGAAGTACTGACAGCGTCGAATGGAACGATTGAAAGACGCGCTCAGATGCGTAAAGACTCTAGAGGAAAGATTAAGAAAAGGCGAAATCTTATCGTCGTGGAAGAGCGTTACGTGGTGGTCTTGAATGAGGAGAAAGGGAATCCAGGTCAGCTGGTATTCATCACAGCATTTCCCGCTGATGAGAGCTATCTAAGAAAGATTCGAGGGGAAAGTGCCCTGCTAGAAATAAGAAAGCCCCAGTCTTAATGGCGACTGAGGCGCAGCCACTGTCCAGAGCCATAGGCAAAGGATCAACAGCCCGAGGGCTTGCGAGTAACTATATGATCACATCCTTATAAAAACAAGTTGTTTATGCAGGACTTCAATAAAAGTATAATAATTTCAATTAGATAATAGGGCTGTTAAAGGGGGCGTAGCCCTTAACCTGCAAGGGTGGCATGGCTGGAATACTGCTGTGACATGCTCCTCTTCGATGCCCTAATTGGTAATACCGATCGTCACCAGGATAATTGGGGTCTGCTCTGGATACATAAGGCGGATGGCGGCAGGAGTGTGAGACCGGCCCCAGTTTTTGATAATGGTACGAGCCTTGGGCATGAGATTATTGAAAGAAAGTTGACCGACTTTACCGATGCAGAGCGTTTGTCACACTACGTTAATCGGGGCCACCACCACATCCGATGGTACATGGGGGATTCAAAACCCCAGCAACATGTAGAGGTGCTTTCCCGTCTGATTGATGTCAATCCCCGCCTCGCTGCGATCGTAGAGTGCCGTTTACAGTCCTTTGATATAGAGATTTTCGCCACTATGATTAACGTGTTGACTGAGTTTGATGTGCCAGTGAGGCTATCATCTGAGCGTGCCGATTTTGTCATACGTTTGACGCGGTTTAGGCACCAAAACCATATAAATCAATTGGTTGGTAACTAATGCAGCTTATCGAGCACACAATCGAACCACGCCGACTACTGCTGGTTTGGCAGGCGCCGGATGGGAAGGAGCGGACCCGTCTCGTGGTCGGCGAGTTGCTGCGTGAGAGTGATACGGTCACTTTCCGTTACCTGACTCAGACCGAAGACTTTGAGCGTGCCCGTGGGCTCGGTTTTAGTTGTTACCCCGCATTTCGCAAAACCGATCGTGTTTACACCGAGGGGGTAATGGACACCTTCATACGCCGCCTGCCTCCGCGCAAGCGTGGCGACTTTGCCAAGTATCTCCAGCAGTGGCGGCTCGTTCCCGAGAACACGCCGAGTGATTTTGCGTTGCTGGCCTATTCCGGTGCCAGGCTACCGACCGATGGTTTTTCTATCGACTGGCCACTGAGTGAGGTGGAGGCGCCTTGCGAGCTGCTTATCGAGGTTGCCGGTTTCCGCTATCAGGATGATGTGTCCGTCGATGAATTAAGCGTGGGTATGCCCGTTACATTTAGGCGTGAACCCGAGAACATTCACGACAACAAGGTACTCGCGGTTGAGTGGAATGGACGCCGTATCGGCTATGTTAAGCGCACGCAGCGCGACGCAGTCATGCGTTGGCTGCGTGACTATGATGTAGAGGTAAACATAGAGAGGATGAACGGTACCAAAGAGCGGCCTGTGGTCTATCTCTTTTGCCGTTTACGCGAAAAGGGGACAGTCGACCTGCCCAGACAGGTCGCATTGTAATACCTGCTACATATTTCCCTCCGTAGCTGCAAACCATGCAAGTAACAGAATAACAGTGTCACTGTCTGTGGAGGTACAACATCGCATCCTACCAAATTGGTCGTAATGATCCCTGCCCCTGCGGCAGCGGAAAAAAATATAAACACTGTTGCCTCAATGGCGGACAAGTGGAATCGAATCCGGCAAAAGATCTAAACGAGGAATTGCGCCAAGCACTTGAGGGATTGGAGGACAATTCGCTGGATTCGATGCAGGCCGAGGCGGAGCGTGTTATGCATCAGCGCAACACTGAGCCGCTGGATGATTTCCACGGTCTCACTCCCGATCAGATGCAACAGGTGCTTTACGCCCCGTTCGACTCCCCGGCACTGGTTCGGTTCAGCGAAGTGGTGTCCGGTGCGGTCGAGGCGCCGTTTGCGCGACTGTTTTTGTTGCTGGCCGAGGCCATCGGCGAGAAAGGGGTGAAACCCACCGCCAAGGGGAATCTCCCGCGCGCCCTTACCCGTGAGGTGGCGCTGCAGTTTCTCGGTGAGGAGGGTTATGCAGCGGCAACCCGTTACGGCGGTATCAACAAGGAAGAGGACTTTAACGACCTGCATGTGGTGCGCCTGGTCGCCGAGTTGGCCGGGCTACTGCGCAAGCACAAGGGACGATTCATCCTAAGCCGCGATTGCCGTTCAATGCTGTCTGGGCCGGGGATTGAGGCCATCTACCCGCGGTTATTCCGTACCTATGTCGAGCGCTTCAACTGGGCCTATGATGACGGCTATGAGGAGTTGCCGTTTATCCAACACTCGTTCCTGTTCTCCCTCTACTTATTGTGGCGTTACGGTGATGAGCCGCGCCCGATTAGCTTCTACGAAGAGGCCTACTTGCGCGCCTTTCCAGTTCTACTCGAAGAGGTCGAGGACCGCCCCTATGCCAGTGCAGAGGAGACGCTGGCTCGCTGCTATTCGTTACGGACTTTTGAGCGTTTTGCGCAGCGTTTCGGCTTAGCACTGGTTGAGAGAAGAGACAAAACGGATATATTAAGTCGCGATATTACGGTGAGAAATTCAGGGCTGTTGGGGCAATTGGTATCGTTTTCCTGAGGTTATATCCAGCTTTGTCCGAGACGGGGCGATCCATGCAGGCCTTGATAATGCAGAGCCTATGAAGTAGTTGTTCAGGCGAGTTTTACAGCAGAGCGTTTCTGGGAAGAACGAAACCGGTTAAGGCGTTCTTCTACGCGCTTGACCTGTTCGCCGGTCTCGATGGCAGTAGACGAAGAGACGCAGGTAACAAGTCTGGAAGAAAAGTCCGACTTATCACTCAGGAAAGGGTTTGATTGGATAATCTTTCTAGATGTCATAAGCTCACTATAACGGATATAAAGCTGAAAACAACAATATAAGCGGCTTGTTTTTCTTTTTATATCAGTGCGTTGCATGCTTGATTATGTAATGAATAGTGGTGGTGTCATGTGGGCATAAAGTCTGAGAATACGCGCATACAGAAGTATGTCGATAAGGACAACGACCACGCCGGCCTGAACCTCACGCCAACCTCCGATTTCGACAACCTCCCCGATGTTCGCGACGGCCTGTCACGCAAAGAGCGCATTGTTCTCTATTGCATCGACCAGATTCAGAAAGAGCGCGGAGGCCGCGATGTGCCGACCGTGATGTTGTACGGGCGGGTGGTTGAGCACGTGAATATCAGTGAGCAGGAGCTACAAGTTATTTTGCAGCGTCTGACGAGTTTCAATCAATAAGACCTGTTTCAATAGGGTTAATCTTATGGGCACCTCCATATATACATGAGAAGCTACGTTGGGTTACGCCTGTCGGTTAACCCAACCTACAAACTCTGTAGCATCGATTACCCCTATGTCGTATATGGTAGATATTCTGCACAGGTGTAAGGCATAGTCACTGTCTCTGCACCCTCCCTCCATGAGCGTTGTCGTATGAAAAACAGAGCCCCCCGGAACACTGCCCCAACCATCTCCACACTGGATGACCTTGCCAAACTGGCAAGCTACTCCCTTGTGGAGTCGCTCAAGTGTGATCCTGAGGCGAAAGCTGACGGTACTGACCACGCGCCACGACAGGTCTTCTCGGGGCATTATGTCCCCGTCAAACCCACGCCCATTGACGACCCCGAGTACGTCGCGCATAGCAAAGACTTTTTCCACGAACTGGGTTTTGCCGACAGCCTGGCAGAGTCCGCCGATTTCGTGCGCATGTTCAGCGGCGACCTGTCGCAGGTTCCGGAGCCGATGCACAAGGTGGGTTGGGCCAGTGGTTATGCACTTTCCATCTTCGGCACCGAATACACCCAGCAGTGTCCGTTCCAGACCGGCAACGGTTATGGCGACGGTCGTGCCGTTTCCGTGCTTGAGGCGGTTATTAATGGTCAACGCTGGGAGATGCAGCTCAAAGGTGGCGGTCGCACGCCATACTGCCGCGGTGCGGATGGGCGCGCCGTCCTGCGCTCCAGTGTGCGGGAGTTTCTGGCACAGGAGCACATGCACGCGCTCGGCGTGCCAACCTCACGCTCGCTGAGTTTGTACGTTTCGAAAACAGAGAAGGTGCAGCGCCCATGGTACTCCGAGGGCTCGCGATCCGTGGATCCCGATACGATGGTGGCGGAGCCTGTCGCGATCTCGACGCGGGTCGCCCCGTCGTTCATTCGCGTCGGCCAGATCGAGCTGTTCGGTCGCCGTGCGCGTAAGCAGGAACACCCGGATGCGCTGGCGGAACTCGAGGCGATTGTGTTGCATTTGATCGATCGTGAGTACGCCGAGGTTATTGATGTGAACCTCAGCACTGCCGAGAAAGTCGTGTTGCTCGCACGGGAGTTCTGCGACCGTCTTACCTCGCTGGTGGCGAACTGGATCCGTGTTGGTTATTGCCAGGGCAACTTCAATAGTGACAACTGTGCAGCCGGTGGCTTCACGCTGGATTACGGTCCATTCGGTTTCTGCGATCGATTTGACCCGTACTACCAGCCTTGGACGGGGGGTGGGGAGCACTTCGCGTACTGGAATCAACCGGTGGCCGCGGAACGCAACTTCGAGATGTTTTGTACCGCGCTGCAACCGTTACTGGCATCACACCCGGAGGCACAGCAACAGCTCGACGAGATTCGAAGTGACTTTGCAAAAGTGATGCAAGGGAAAATGGAAAAGATGTTTGCGGCCAAACTGGGGCTTGGCACATTTGACGCAGGGTTGTTCAGCGAGCTTGTTACGTTGATGATGCAAACCTCCGTCGATTATACGATCTTCTTCCGCGAGCTCTCTTCGATACCGGATGACATTAGCCCACTGAAAGAAAGTTTCTACGGTGAATTGAATGAAGAGAAGGAGAGGCATTGGTCTGAGTGGCTGACGAAATGGAGGTCACTCGTTACAGATACCAGTGAGCAGATGAAGCGCGTTAACCCGAAATACAGTTTGCGGGAGTGGTTGCTTGCGCCGGCCTATCAGCAAGCGGCTACGGGCGACTACGCGTTACTACGAGAGCTGCAGGACGTGATGACGCAGCCTTACGCCGAGCAGTCGAAGGCGGTGGAGGAGAAATACTACCGGCTGAAGCCCTCTGAGTTCGGTGCGATCGGGGGTGTATCGCATATGAGTTGCTCTTCATGAAAAGCCCAATTAGGAAACCCGTCGGGTTACGCCTGGCGGCTAACCCGACCTACAATAGCGTTACACCAGTAGGCCGGGTTATCAATCCCGTTGGGTTACGCTGATGGCTAACCCAACCTACAATATAAACACACGTAGGTCGGGTTAGTGTGCGCGACCATCGGAAGTACCCTTTAGGGTATAACCCGACAAAACCAACGGTAATGGAGGGCCAATCACCATGCGATACCGGCGTGCATTCGTCCCCGGCGGTAGCTGGTTCTTTACCGTGGTAACGGAGCGGCGCAAACCTGTTCTGGCCTCTCCCGAAACGGTTGAGGTGCTGCGCGAGGCGTTTCGCCGTGTGCGCGAGAAGCGACCATTTCACATCGATGCCATGGTGGTACTCCCCGATCACCTTCATGCTATCTGGACGCTGCCGCCGGGGGATGCCGATTTTGCCACCCGCTGGCGGCTGATTAAGACCTGGTTTACCAAACACTGCGATCCGGCTCTACGCTCACCCCCCAATGCGGCACGCATGAGAAAGGCGGAGCAGGCGTTCTGGCAACACCGTTATTGGGAGCACCTGCTGCGTGATGAGGCCGACTTTGCACGACACATGGAGTACATTCATTACAACCCGGTGAAACACGGCTATGTTGGCGCGCCACAGGAGTGGCCGTTTTCGAGTTTTCATCGCTATGTGGCGGCGGGAGCCTATCCGGAGGATTGGGGAAAGGATATTGTCATTGATGATCTTGAGGGGTGTGAATAATCTGTCGGGTTACGCTACGCTAACCCGACCTACGAACTTCCGATGGTCGCGCACGCTAACCGACCTACGAATGACATGTGTGCTCACAGCCTATTACACCAACCACAAATAAACCCCAAAGCCCACCCAGGATAAAACCAACAAAATCCAGGGCAGCCTGGTACTACTGCCGCCTTCTGGCTCTGCGGGGCTTTCCGAAGAAGAGTGCTCTGCAGTTTTTGCTGCCACACCCTTCTTTTTCCTTTTATCCATCTCCCTTATCTTGGCCTTTTGCTGCTTTTTATACTGCTCGATTCCTTTTTGGATGCCCTGGGCGATAAGTTTTGTCTGCTCTTTGCTCTGACCGGGGCGTTGGGTGGCGCGGGCCACTTTCATCGCCTCCTCTTTGGTTTTGTCTGATACTTTCTCTTTTGTGGAATATTTAGGCATGGTCTGGCGGGCCGGGTTGTGGGTGTCTGTGTTGAGTGTTGATAGTATCATGGCGGCAACAACAACTGAGGCAAGGGTGTGAATGTGATGAGTGAACCGCAACGTCTGGACAAGCGCCTGGTGGCGCTGATCGGCTGCTCCCGCGGTGAGGCCCAAAAGTATATTGAAGGGGGCTGGGTGCTGGTGGACGGTGAGGTGGTGGACTTGCCCCAGTTTGAGGTGTTGCAGCAGAAGGTGGAACTGCATCCCGATGCCACGCTGGAGCCGGTTGAGCCGGTGACCTTTCTGCTGAATATGCCAACGGGGTTTGACCCACATGAGCCCACCGCACCGCTGCAACTGCTCACTCCCGATAGCCGCTTTGAGGGCGATAACTCCGGCATTCGCCTGCTGAAGCGACACTTTGCCCGGTTGAAACCGACCGCCCCGCTTGAGTCGGGCGCCACCGGGCTGCTGGTGTTCAGCAATGACTGGAAGGTGGTGCGCCGACTGGTGGATGATGCGAGCAAGAATGAGCAGGAGTATATCGTTGAGGCCGGCAGCGAGGTGTGGGACGAACAACTGGCCCAGCTGAATCGTCCGATGACATTTAATAACTGGCCTATTGCCAGGACCAGGGTCAGCCGACAGAGTGAGACACTGTTGCGCTTTGCCCTTAAGTCGGTACGCCCTGAGCAGATCGGCTTTATGTGTAAGCAGGTTGGCCTAAACGTGGTGGCAATGAAACGCATCCGTATCGGGCGGGTGTCGATGGGTAAACTACCGCCCGGGCAGTGGTGTTTTCTGCCTGCGGGGAAGTGGTTTTAATGGCAGGATGATTACCCGATATGTTCCCACACGGGCACGTAGGCATGATAAAGCGGCCCCTACAACAACAGATCGTCTTCAATCCGCTGATAGCTGTCGGCGGCATTAATCAGTGAGTTGGCGGTGAGCGCAGGTACGCCATAGACCTGCACGGTGACACCGTAATCGTTTCTGATCTTATCCAGCAGTAGATCAAAGTCGCCATCGCCCGATAGCAGTACAATGATATCAACCTCTTTTGCCGCCTCCATGATATCAATGGTAATCCCCACGTCCCAGTCGCCCTTGGCGGAGCCGTCGCTGCGCTGGATATAGGGTTTGAGTTTTACCTCAAAGCCAATGTGTTTAAGGGCGTCCTGAAATTTGATCTGCTTGTCGTCGTTGCGGGCGATGGCATAGGCGGTGGCGCGGGTGATCTCGCCCTCGTAACCGATACGCTCCCAGAATTTACGGTAGTTAAACTGGCGCCCGTAGGACTGTCGGGTGGTGTAGTAGATGTTTTGCACATCGACGAAGATGGCGATCTTTTTCACGGTCTATCCTGCGGTGGTTTTTCATTGTGGTGTCTTGTTACAGCATACACGAGGTCAGGAATGGAGGGCGAGTTGCTTCTAATAGTGATGCAGAACTAAATGGGCCGGCGCCCTTTTATCTGGGTGAGCTACGTGACGAGCTAGTAGTGCTATGTTTACTATGGTGTCATACCTACCAGGTCAAGGTGATGAAGAATGGATATCGAGTCTGAAACAGCTCACATCCCGGAGCATATCGACAAGGGCAACTACCATGCCGGCCTAAACCTTACCATCTCCGCCATGAACGCCTGTCGTCGTGAGGGGAACCAGGAAGGTGTTAACTACTTTCTGGCAATGATGAAGGATATTGTAAATACTATGGCCGATGAGTTTGGTAGCAAGTCATGAGTAAGTTGTTAAGCGAGTGGTCGCCCTCGGTGGCGACGATGGATCTGCTGAGGCTCAATGGGTTGGATGATAAGCTAATTGAGGATGCGTTGGCCTACCTGAGGACGCAGACAGAGCTGGATGATGTTGACAAGATCAACGAGTATAGCAACTGGGATTCGTTCTTCATCATGTTTTGTATCAAGGCGGCGGGTAGTCCGTACAAGTCTGATTAGTCCATTTTTAGCAACATTTACTCATCCCATGTCTGCGGTGAAATCTTCTGATTTAACGCCAGGATAAAGTTATGGAAACGACTGAAAAAGTTGTAGAGTCATACTGCCGATATGTTAAAAAGTGGTTCACGTTACCGAATATTAAGTGTCGTGGTCAGTACGAGATAGACCTATTGGCAATAGATACAACAGACCCGCATAAACTTGGCCGTTATCACATAGAGTGTGGGGTATCAATTTCTGGGAGTTATTCTAAGTTAACAACAAAAGAATTTTCAGAAGAACGACTAAAGAAGCGTGTTGAAGCAGCGGGGCAGCGCCGAACTCTTGATTATTTCATTAAACGAAAATTTAATGTTCCACAAGTTCATGAAAGGCTAGAGGAATATGGTTTCGTAGGAAATAATTATCGTAAAATAATAGTTACGTGGGATGCAACAGAAGAAGCAAAAGTTTTAGCAGAAATTCAGAATGTTGATATCTGGTACTTTCCCACTCTGTTACAAGAGATCGCCGAATCTCATAGAAAACAAAAGACATATTTTACCGATGACACAGCAAGAACCATTCAGTCCCAGATTCAACTCATAAGTGCATAGCTTGATCTAGTGGAAGAAGCGGCCAGCTG
>OBLN01000297.1_pt1 | contig 18111 bp, 14 predicted proteins | sample 1519301 | NCBI WGS metagenome assembly OBLN01 (sample SAMEA2452533, study PRJEB22499) | sediment metagenome | reverse complement strand
GAAAGAAGTCGAACGGGATTTAAAAGTATTTGCTTTCGACTTTAGACTTTCAACTCATTCGCCATCACCGATCCGGTGAGCAAAGTTGGAGAGTTGGAGAGTTGGAAAGTTGGAGAGAGGTGACAGGAAGACAGGTGACAGGAAGGCAGGATGCTCAGATCCCCGGTTAACTCAAGAGGATACCCCATCACCAGGCTTCTTGTTCGTTACGGTTTTTTGCTTTCGACTTTAGACTTTCAACTTTCGACTCATTCGCCATCACCGATCCGGTGAGCAAAGTTGGAAAGTTGGAGAGTTGGAAAGTTGCAGAGGAAAGAAGTCGAACGGGATTTAAAAGTATTTACTTTCGACTTTTCACTTTTCACTTTCCACCGACTTTGAAAAGCGGGGTTCCCACCATTACTTTCGTTCCGGGTTGCAGGTCCAGCGGCGTCGCCATTGACGCCGGCACCAGCAGCACGATGGTGGATCCCAGGTCGAACCGTCCCAGTTCATCCAGTTGACGGACCGGAGTTTCCTGCGCCAGCCACGTACGGCTGCGTTTCGCGGGCAAGGGCAAGGTCATGTGGATGCCTCCCACGAACGTCGCGCCCACGGCGGCGAGGAAAAATTGCGTGCCGTTGTGTTTGTAGCGGACCACCACGCGCTCGTTGCGCACGAACAGGCGCGGGATCAGGCGGCTGCCCGAGGCATTGACGGGGAAGCGGGAGCCGCCCAGGCGGCGTGTCGCGATTGCCCGCCCGTCCAGGGGATGGTGAAAGCGGTGGTAATCGGCGGGCGAAAGGTACACCGTCGCCACGTGCCAGCCCGGAGAGAAATCGATCTCTGCTCCCACCAATTCCGCCAGTGAATAGGTGAGTCCCTTGACCTGGGTGGCCTTGTCCGTAAAGACGGTTTCCCGGCCGACCAGTATGCCGTCCGCGGGTGAAACCAGGGCATCGGGAATCGGCTTGGGGAAGACATCCATGTCCAGCGGGCGTACAAAGAATTCCGCCAGGCTGGAGTAGTCGCCTGGAGATCCTTTGAAGCGGCGCATGTCAATGGCATGGCCGCGTTGAAAGGCCCGGATCATGAACCGGGCCAGGCCGCGGGGTCTGCGCACGCGGGTCAGGCATCCGTAGATGCGGCTGAGGAATGGAAAAGAGATGCAACAGAAAAGAAAGCGTTTCAATCCGTCCATGGAGATATTTTACTCTTAGCACAGCTGGGGCGTCGAGTCAAAAAGCGAGGCGTTGATTTACGCCTCGCCCGGGCATACAATAATCACAATGGCGCAAGACCGGATCGTGATGGCGGAAGAGACCCGCATCCAGCGTATTGAAGTGGACTCAAGCGCCAGGCGTCAATTGTCCCTGGTCAGGCGCGCGGGCGGTGTGGAACGAACGTGCAGGCAGAACTGGTCCGCGGCCTGGCAGGAAGCCGAGTCGCTGGAACGGGCCGCCACAATCGTCAACCTGCCCCGAGAGGGCAGGATGGGTTGCCATCTGCCGCCGCTGTTGGATCCGGGCCTGGCGCTGCGGCAGCAGCGTCCCCTGCTGGATGCTTTGGCCGCGATGAACCTTTCGCAATGGTCCGTCGTGATCCGCAGCTTTCGTCAATGCCGTCGTGTCAGCAAGCGCAGCGGCCGGGAGCATTGCGTGATTTCCGGTCATGACGGCCTGCACATCCGTGCGTGGGTTGATGAGGGCCGGCGCGAAATCGAGTTGGGCGAGGGCCGCCTTCCAGGCGAAACCTTTAATCGTGATGGTTTGCTGCAACGCCTGAGCGCCATTGTCAACAACCACGGCCGGGCCCGTCCCCTGAAAGAGAGCCTGTCACTTCCCGTCGTGCTGGCCGCCGGAGACGGTGGAATCATCTGGCATGAACTCCTGGGACATTCGCTGGAGGGAGACCATGTGCTGGCCGGAGATTCTCCGCTCAGCGTCCGCGACATCGGCCGGCGCGTCATGTCGCGAACCGTCACGTTGTCGGCCCGGTGCGCGACGGATCCGTTTGTTTCCCTCGATCAACGGGATGATGAGGGAGAAATATGCCGCCATCCCCAATTGATCCGGGAAGGCGTGCTGCGCCACCTGATCTGTGACCATTTCACGGGCCGGGACCTGGGCGTGGAGGATCGCGGTCATGCCCGCCAGGAAAGGTTCGATCGCCCCGTATTGCCGCGCATGTTCGCGCTTTACCTGGAACCCGGGAAAAATTCTTTTGAGGAGATCCTGGGTTCCATCAAGCACGGGGTGTACGCGGCCGAATTCGGCATCGGACGCGTTTTGTTTCGCAAAGGACGCTTCGCCTTTCACATTCCGTCCGCCTTTCGTATTGAAAACGGCCGCGTTGGTGAATCCCTGGGGCCGGTCACGGTCCAGGGAAACCTGGACGCGGCGTTCCACGCGGTCTCCATGGTGGGGGATGATTTCCGCCTCGACCGGGGCGTGAGTTTCTGCCACAAAAAAGGACAGACCCTGCATGTGCGGGTGGGCCAGCCGACCGTGCGGGTGGATGGGCTGACCGTCAGCCCCGGAGGCGCATAATGGAGCGATTCCTGGAGGCCGGCAAGGAATCGGGTTTCCGCCACGTCGATCTGCGGCGCCTGCGGGTCAGCGCGCGGGAATGGGTTCAGGAGCAAAACGGCGACATCCATGAACGGGCCGGCAACATCGACACCCTCAGCCTGCGGGGATTTCAGGCGAACGCTTCCCCGCTGGGGGCCTGCCTTTCCGCGCCGTCGCTCAAGGGTGTGCGCGACGCGTTCCGTGAATTGCAACGTGGAGCCGTGGCCGACGCTTCGCCGGGAATTGCGCAATTGTTGCCGCGTGAATCCCGGCGGGTTTCCCTGGAGATCTACGATCCCCAGGTCCAGGACGCGGAAAAACTGGGTGAGGAAACGGCCTCGCGTCTCTGTGAATTGATGATCCGCCATGCCGGCGTGGAGCTTTACGGCTGGCGACTGCGCCTGGAAGAGCGCAAAGTCAACGTGGCCAATACCCGGGGGCTGGAAGCCAAGTACCGCAAGTCCCTCTTCAGCCTGGTTCTGAAGTTGCGGCAGAATGAGCGGGAAATCGAAGTCGAGGAGCGGCGCACGCATTGGCAGGGGGTTCAATTCGACCGCCTGCTGGGGCGGGGAATCTTTTTTTTGGGAGCCATGAAGGGCGGCCGGGAGCCGCGCCCGCGCAACATCAAAATGGTGCTTTCTCCCTTTGCCGCAGCTGCGGTCCTGCACGATTTTTCCGCGGTTCTGCGGGTTTCCGGGGAATATGCTCCCCCGGACATCCGCTGTGCGCCCCAGGTCCAGATCGCGGATTGCCCGTTGCTGGACGGCTTGCCGGGATCGGTGCCCATGGATGATGAAGGCATGATGTGCCGTGATACGACATTGATCGAGGGCGGGCGGGTTCAGGCCCGCCTGACGGACCTGGCCGGGGCCGCCCGCGAGGGTGTCGCCGTGACCGGGAACGGCTTTCGCGGCGACGCGGACCCGTTTCCCCGGGCACGGTTTACCAACCTGTGCGTACGCCCGTCGGTGATTTCCCTGGAGCGGATCATGAAGGAAGCCGGGCGGGGCATCCTCGTGACCAGCCTGCGTTTGCGCGGGGCCGCGGGAATTGAACGCACCTACGGTGCCAACGGTTACCTCTTCAGCGGTTCCGACCTGGGCGAGCCGGTCCATTTCAGCCTGCGCACCGCTTTCCTTTCCTGGTTTCTCAAGATCGAACGCGTCTCGCGCGAGACTGCTTCCACGGTCAGCGGAGGCATCAGCGTACTTTCCCCCTACCTGCGGGTGGAAGCCCAGCGCAAGGGAGACGAATGGGTGGTGTAAAAGCCCTGTATCGGGAGCCCGGATGAGTCGTTTCGGAAAAGCAAGGCGGACATGACCGCAACAAGGGTAAGCGTGGTGATTCCGACATGCGGAAGGGGCCATTTCCTGCGCGGCGCAATCCAGAGCGTCCTCAGCCAGAGTTTTGAAGCCTGGGAAGTCATCGTTGTCGATGACAGCCGCGCCGGTGATGGGATGGCCCCAGTTGTGGATGAATTCCATGACGAGCGCATCAGGTATTGCCGCAACGAGAGAACCGCCGGAGCGAACGGCGCCCGCAATACCGGGATCAGAAAGGCAAGAGGCGAGTATATCGCGATGCTTGACGATGATGACCTGTTTCTGCCCGGGAAGTTGGCAAAACAGGTGAATATGCTGGACAGCGACAAGCAGATCGGAGTCGTGTCCACTCAGGCGTATGTCATCGACAGGGAGGGCAGAGTGGTCAGGGGAATCGAGAATCACCTGACTCCCGGCCGGATCAGTTACAACCTGGTATTTGCCAACTGCATTGTTCATTCCTCGGTGGTGATCCGCCGTGAATTGTTTCAACAGGCTGGATATTACAACGAAAACCTGAACCAGGCCCAGGATTATGATCTGTGGTCGAGGTGGCTGCGCCGAGCGATTTTTGCTCAAATCAACGAGAAACTGGTCTGTTGGAGAGAGCATGACGACGGAGTGACCGGCCGCCGCAAGTCAGATCAAAAAAGAACCGCGCTGATTCTGGCGGAAAACAACATTCAAATGATTGCAGGCAAGACGATACCGAAGGAGTTGTTGAGAAAGATATTGGCCGGAAGAGAAAGCTCGCTTGGGGAATTGAGGCATTCAATCCGGGTGTATCAGGATGTGTACGCCGGTTTCATTTCAAGCGCAGATCGGCACCCGGGCCTGAGCGCGCGTTTCAGCAGGGAATTGTCGATTGCCATGCACAACAGGATGGACGCATCGTTGTACACCTATTTCATGTCCCGCTCGAAAGCACATCTGATTGCGGGGTTCTTCTTGCTGCCCCCGGCGGCAAAAAAAATCCTTTGTTCCAAGGCTTTGAGTCGGGTGCGAAAAAGACTTTCAGAAAGGGGAAGGCAGCCGGTCCAGGGGAATTGATGCGGGAGATCAGGGGAAGGAAGATGGCTGAGTGCAAAGACCCGCGATGGTTCTGCAGAACAAGTGATTCGGTGCGATTACGGGTTGCATTGTGAGATCGGGCCGAGCCGAAGTCCGGGGCGGATCAGGGTGAAACTGAGTAAGGGTGCGGTTCATCTCTCCAGGATTGGCTCCTGGTTGTTGCAACATGCTTACGTGGATTGCGATCACCGCATCTCCAACAGCGTTCTCGTGTCCGGGGTCGGACGCAGCGGAACGACGTGGCTGTGCAACATGATCAACGCAGAAAACAAGATGCGGGTTTTATTTGAGCCGTTTCGCCCCGATAAAGTTCCTTTGGTTGGACACTTCGCCTGGAGACAATATCTCCGCCCCGAAGAAACAGCGCGTGAATACCTGGATCCGGCACGCCGCATACTCTCCGGGAAATTGCGGAATCCATGGGTCGACCGCTACAACAGGTGCCTGTTTCCTCATGGGCGGGTCATCAAGGATATCCGCACGAACCTGATGCTGGGATGGATCGCCAATCATTTTCCGGAATTGCGCATGGTCGTGATCATGAGGCATCCCTGTGCGGTGGCCGAATCGAAGCTCCGCCTGGGGTGGGATTCAAAACTGGACCTGATGATCGAACAGGAACAACTGAAAAAGGATTATCTGGGCCCGTATATGCATGCGATTGCCGGCGTGTCCGGGTTGTTTGAAGAACATGTCTGCAATTGGTGTATCGAGTACGCCGTGGCTTTTCATCAATTGAAAGGTTTCCACTATCATCTGGTTCGATACGAGGACTTATGTGCGTCTCCGATCAAAGCGATGGCCGGGCTTTATGCGAAGCTGGGCCTGAACGATAATCGGCAGTTATCAGAGCAGGTTCACCGGCCGTCGGCAACCGCATTCACAAAGAACACAATCTTCAGGGGAGCCGAGCGGTTGAATGACTGGCGCACCCGTATCGATCCCGTTCAGGTGAAGCGTGCGCGCGAAATCATGCGGTTATTCGGCATGGAATCATACTATCCCGACTGACCGGGCGCTTGCGGCGATTCCGCGATCGGAAGGAATCCGGGTTTTTATCACCCGATAAAATTGATATATTCAGCAAAATCCATTATCTTTCTGATGGCTGCCTTCTGACAGGGGAAAAAACGCGATGAAAGATTTCGATCTGCTGATTGAACCCCAGAAGCGGATCAGATATTACTGGAAAGAGCTGGTTTCCTACCGGGAGCTGTTCTTTTTTCTCGCCTGGCGCGACATCCTGGTCCGCTACAAGCAGACGGTAATCGGTCTGACCTGGAGTGTCATCCGCCCATTGCTGACCATGGCGATCTTTACCATTCTGTTCGGCAAGTTGGCCGGGTTTTCTTCCGGGGGGGTGCCATATCCGGTGCTGGTGTTCGCCGCCATGTTGCCCTGGCAGTTCTTCAGCAATACCATCAGTGAGAGTGGAAACTCCCTTGTGGCCAATTCACACCTGGTTTCAAAGATTTATTTTCCCCGCCTCATCATTCCCACCACCTCCATGATCGTCAGCCTGATCGATTTTCTGATCGCCGCATGCATCCTTGCCGTTATCATGCTGGTGTATCAGTTTACGCCGACCATTCATGTCGTATTGTTGCCGGGATTCCTGATCCTGGCCATGGTCACTTCATTGGGCATCGGATACCTGGTTTCCGCGCTCAACGTGAAATACAGGGATTTCCGGCATATCATTCCCTTCATTGTTCAATTCGGGCTCTATGTGTCTCCGGTGGGATTCAGCAGTTCCGTGATCCCGGTAAAGTGGCGCCTGCTTTATTCCCTGAATCCCATGGTCGGAGTGATCGACGGTTTTCGCTGGGCGATCCTGGGCGAGTCGCACGGGCTTTACTGGCCGGGTTTCCTGCTTTCCGTTTTTGTGGGCCTGACGCTGTTTCTGGCCGGATTTCTGTTCTTCAGGAAAACCGAGAACGAGTTCGCCGATGTGATTTAGGTGAATCCATAGCATGCTGGCAATCAAGATTGAGAACCTGGGCAAGAGTTACCTGATCAGTCATGACCTGAGGTCAAGGCCCGCTTTCAGGTATCGGCTGCTGCGTGATTCCTTCGCGCATGCAGCCAGGGTCATGTTCCAATGGTTGCGGCATCCGTTGTCTCCAAATCGCGAAATCACGCGGGTCGAAGAGTTCTGGGCGCTGAAAAACATCAACCTGGAGATCGAGCGGGGCGATCGCTTCGGTATCATCGGGCATAACGGTGCCGGGAAATCGACCTTGTTGAAGTTGTTGAGTCGCATCACACCGCCAACCTGCGGTTGTATAAAAATAAAAGGCAGGGTCGCCAGCCTGCTGGAAGTGGGGACCGGATTTCACCCCGAATTGTCCGGGAGGGAAAACATTTTTCTGAACGGCTCGATCCTCGGTATGACGCGAGCGGAAATCAAGCGCAAATTTGACGAGATCGTCGGCTTCGCTGAAATCGAAAAATTCCTGGATACGCCGGTAAAAAGATATTCCAGTGGCATGTATGTCCGCCTGGCATTCGCCGTCGCCGCCCATCTGGAACCGGAAATCCTGCTGGTGGACGAGGTCCTGGCTGTGGGAGATGAGCAATTCCAGCGAAAATGCCTGGGAAAGATGGACGATATCTCGCGGGAGGGGCGGACGATTGTTTTTGTCAGCCATAACATGGCGGCATTGAAGTCGTTGTGTTCAAAGGCGATCGTATTAAAGAAGGGTGAACTCGAGTTCAATGGAAGTGTGGATGAAGCCGTTTCCTTTTACCTGCAATCATTGAAAAGGGATCAGTCTTCTCCCCTGGCGGAACGGACCGACCGCCTGGGTTCGGGTAAACTGCGGGTCACGGATATCACTTTTTACGATCAGAAAAATACACCCGTGCAGGATATCGAATCCGGTGAATTCCTGCGCGTCGAGTTTTCCCTGCGAAAAAACCAGCCGGTCGATTATTCAAAGTTGATTGTCGGGGTTGTATTCATGGACAGCAACCAGTTGCCGGTGATCCAGTTTATCAGCGATGAAACCGGCTTCTGTTTTTCCGGGCTTGCCGCCAAGGATGCCTTTTCTTTGTCCATTCCCCGCTTGTACCTCAGGGGCAATCGCTACACCCTGCGGGTTGTCATCAGCGAGGGGACAACCCAGGTGCACAACCAGTTGGATGTGGTTGATAACGCGGCGGCTCTCAACGTGATCGAAGTTGATTTCTGGCATTCCGGCAGGGTGAACCGCCGTTCAAGCCAGGCATTGATTCCCGGTCAGTTTTCCTTGGATTGATTCATGATCAGAGTGTATTTTGTATTGAACCAGTTCCCGGTCGCGTCCGAAACCTTTGTGGTCAACCAGGTTGTGGCGGCGATAACCGCCGGATACAGCGTAAAAATTCTGACCAGGGAAATCCGGGACACGAATTGCTCCAGCCAGCAGGAATTGATTCACAAGCACGACCTCATGTCCAGGGTATGCTGCATAAAAGAAAACGGCCCGCAAAAAACCGGGTCGCGGGTGAAAAAGGCCCTGGGTTTTCTGATCCGCAATCCGGCCCTGTGGCGGGTATTTCTGCGCGCCTTTTTTTTTCATGAGAGCGGGAAACGTCGCTTCGGCCTCGGCCTGTGGTTTCGCATCGCGGCTTTCCTGCCGTTCCGCGACGCGGATATCTATCATGCCCAGTTTGGAGAAAACGGGCGGTTTATCGCCGTCATGAAAAGTCTCGGCGTCATGAAGGGAGAATTGTTGACCACTTTTCATGGATACGATGCGCATTTTCAAGCGGAGTCTCTTGAACGGCAAAGGAAACACTATGCGCTGTTGTTCGCGATCGGCAAGCGGTTCTCGGTCAATTCCGATTACATCCGGCGCAAGTTGCTGGCGCTCGGGTGCGACGGCGAAAAGATCATGCGCCTGCCGATGGGTGTGGATGTGAATTTTTTCTGTCCCACGGAGGTTGTTGGCAGGGGAGGCGAAGTGATTCGATTGCTGTCTGTGGGGCGGTTGACCCGTTTGAAAGGGCACAGCCTGGCAATAGAGTGCGTCAGCAGGTTGCTGGACGGAAAATGGCGGGTGACCTATGACATCATCGGGGATGGGGTTGAAAGAAAGGAATTGCAGGATTTGATCGATCGCTCGGGGTTGTCGGGCCGCGTTTGTATTCATGGATTCCTGTCCCAGAGCGAAGTCAGGGATTTCATGGGGAAAAGTGATATTTTTCTGATGCCGTCGATTTGTGATGAGAAAGGCCGGCGCGAAGCCCAGGGCATGGTGACCGCCGAAGCCCAGGCCATGATGTTGCCGGTAGTCGCTTTCGACTCCGGCGGTGTAAAAGATACGCTTATTGAGAATGAAACGGGTTTGCTGGCCAGAGAGGCGGATATCGAGGATTTCACGTCCAAGGTCGAGTTTCTGATCCGCCACCCGGAGAAACGGATATCCATGGGAACCAGGGGAAGGCGGCATGTCATCGATCATTTCAGCCTGGAGCGGATGCGTGCCGCGCTGATCGCATTCTACGAAGCGGTCGTCACCTGAACTTCAGGCAGGGTTAATGTGTCGTACGGTTTCGTCAATGAAACATTTCAAGAAGCGAACCGCTGAGGGTGACTGAAATGGTAAGTTGGCGTTGCATTGTCTTTCATGCGAGGGTATGACTCCACTCTTTATCAATCAAAACTGGAGTTACAATGTATTCTTTTTGGATTTTTCAATACAGCTTGTTGAATCCCATAAAAAGTCAGCTGTTTGGTAGCAAAAGTGCGGACGCAATTCCTGCCAGGAGAAAAGCCTTTTTATAATTTGGAATAGATATAAAAATCGGCGAATGATCCGGTTTTCGTATCCCCGGAATATGGATATTTGTTGGGGATATGACTCATGAGTCTCCATTCTGTTTGGTTGGATTTCAGCCACTTTGTGAATTTTCGATGCCGAATATGCTTTGCGGTACCCTCCGGATTTTCATCCGTGTCTGATGAATAAATGACAACAAATTTTTCCGCCGCACTGAAAAGTACGCTCATGTAATTCATGAAGATGTTATCTTCAATTAGGTGATAGATTACGTCCAATGATAGAGCCAGCTCAGCCGTTTCACCCCGGTACTCCTCCATCATCTTAAAAGTTTTGGTTTTATCTTTTGAAAAATGGCTGAGGCACCTGGATATTGCATCAGGACTAATATCAAAACCCGTGTATTTTTTGAAATTCGTCAGACGAATCTGGTTCCCATCTCCACATCCAAATTCGATCACTGAAGTGATCCCATGCTCAGCAACGAATGCGTTTAATATTTCTGCCTTGAACTCGGCGAGTCGGTTGAAAGATCCATCTCCCGAGTTGCCGCCAGTTTCGTACCGGTTTTTCCAATAGCTTTCTGAACCTTGAAAGGACTTATGTGAGTTGCCGCTTCTGCGAAAAATGCGACGAAGGAGTGGCCCGATGAATGGAATGCTTTTCATAACCTTTTTGATGATCATTGTTTACTGCTCATGCCTAGATAAGTCTCACATACTTTTAAAAAACGCAAGGTATTTCTCGAATGCCAGTCATGAGTAAACATTGCGATTGATCAACAAAAAGCCGGTGAATTGTCGCGGGATTGCTTCAACTGCCAATGCAAATGCAGTATCATGATCCGGGATGAATGCAAAAACCATGGATATCCAGTGGCCATGCGGCTGATAAGCGTGATTGTGCCGGTTTACAATTCGCAGGCATACCTGCGGACCTGCCTGGACAGCCTGCTCCGTCAAACCCTGGAAGACATCGAAATCATCCTGGTCAATGACGGATCTGTGGACAATAGCCCGGAAATCTGTGACGAGTATGCACGCAAGTACGCGAATATCACGGTCCTGCATCAGGAGAACGCGGGACTTTCGCAGGCGCGGAATGCGGGCCTGGCCGTCGCGCGGGGAGAGTACATCGGCTTTGTCGATAGCGATGACACGGTTGATGAACGGATGTACGCGGTATTACTGGATTTGATTGAGCGCCATGATGCGGATATCGCGCTTTGCGCCATGACGCGGATCGCTCCGGGAGCGACTTTTGTCGCCAACGGGTTGTCGGGCGGTGCCGAGGTCATCGGCGCTGACGAAGCCTTGCGTGAACTGTTTCTGAACCGCCTGGGTTGTTCCGTGTGTCCGAAACTTTTCAAGAGAAGAATCATCAAGGGTCTGAGGTTCCCGCCTTCCCGTACCAATGAGGATTTCCCCTTTCTGGTTGAGGCGCTGTTGCGCGCATCCCGGGTGGCGGCAAGTGGAGAGGGATTGTATCACTACTATTTGCGAGCGGGCAGTATTACGCAAAGTGGATTCAATCTGAATCAATTTGACAAGTTCATCAACAGCCGGGAAGTTTTTCGCCGGATTGTATCCGCCCGGCCCGGGATCAGGCGCCATGCCCGGGCCTATCATTGCCTGCAGACGTTCAACTTGCTCAAATCCATGTTGCTGGAGGGTTATGATAAACAATACCCCGGAGAATTCAATCAAATGCTGAGAAGCCTGCGGCGTGCGGTTTTTTCCATACCGCTGTTTTCGTTCTGGCCGTTGCATCACAGGCTGTCAAAAATATATCTGGCTTTGTTTCCGCGGATCTATGCGCGGCGGCACTCCGGCAAAGGCTGAAATCCGGCGTGGAACCTGATTTTCCATCCGCCCACCGGGAGTTGGGGTTCGATTTTCAATCCATTCTTCAATCAACCCCGGGAAATCTTTGAGTCCGGCACGAGTTTTTCGATCTGCCGGCGGATGGCCGCCACCTGCCGCCCGGTTGCATAGGACGCGATTGCGGCTTCATCCCGATTCAGTGATTCGCGGAAACCCGGGTCGAAAATGATCGATGCAAGCGTTTGCCGAATACGGGCGGAATCGCCGGGGGGAACCACCCATCCGGACCGGGTCCTGGTGATGATGCGGGCGGCGGCGCCGTCGCTGCGGCTCAACGCCAGGATCGGTTTTGCGGCAGAGAGGTATTCAAATACTTTCGTGGTCACTACGCTGGTGCGCGAAGCTGACGCGACCAGGAGCAGCAGGTCCGCCCGCTTCTGCAGGGCGATGGCTTGCTTGCGCTCCAGCAGGCCGCAGTCGCTCACCACGTCCTGTCTTTCCAGTCTGGAAAGCAATTTGCGCTCACCGGCGCTCATCTCTCCGGCGATCAGGAAGCGGATCTTCACCGCCGCTTCCGGGCGTTGCCGCAGCAGGGACTCCATGGCAAAGACAAACCCCTCCAGGCTGCTGGAGCTGTCCGACAAGCTGAACCTCCCCGTGTAGACAACCAGGAAGGTATCGTCGTGGTCGGCGATGCAGGCGCAGGTGGCTTCGGAATCGCTTTCCGGGTCGAATCCGGTGTAGACGGTTTCCGCCCGGCAACCGGGATAGTGCCGCAGGAAATAGCCGGTTATGGGTTCGGAAGCGGTTGCGATCCAGGCGGATCCGGCAACGGCCTGTTTTTCCAGCCGCGCGTAATGGTCGCGCACGGTGCGCGATTTTCGCAGCAGGCGTTGTTCAATCGGTTCAAAAAGCAGGCCGTCACGAAAGTCGCTGATCAGGGGCAGATGAAAGGTTTCGCTTAATCGGTGGGCGAGTTCCAGGGTTTCCACCGGAGGATAGGTGGCGATGACAAGGTCCGGCCGGGCCAGGTCCATGATCTGATCTCGCTGCCGCCAGGCGTTTTCCCGCCACCAATGGTAAATGGAGTGATACCTCCCGATTTTCTTCTGGATTTCCGTCCAGGTCCTTAAGGCGAACCATTGCAATTTGCGCATGCCGCGGCGGTTCTTGTTGTGCGAGATGTCCTTGACACGGATGATGTCCTGATCCGCGTCAAACCGGTTTTGCCCGTAGGCTGCGGTCAGGACACACACCCGGTACCCGGCCTGCTTGAGGTGCTTGACGAATTTTTCCGTGCGCAATGTGCCGCCGCTTTTCATGGGCGGATAATAATAGGCGATGTACAGGATGTTTTTCATTGCGCAAGCGCTTGACGCACATGATCCAGGTAGTGATGCGCGGCCTGTTCTTCGCTCAGGCCCCGCACTGTTGCCCGCGCGTGAGAGATCATCTCTGATTTCTCTGTGGCGGTCATTTCCAGGCAGATTTTTTCAACGATGGCCCGCAGTTGACCGGCATCGCCGGGAACGCAGAGAAAGCCGTTTTTCCCATGGCGGATGATGCCGTCGACTCCCGTACCCATAGCGGCAACCACGATGTTCGCCGTGGCCAGGGCTTCAAGGTAGGCCAGGCCGAAAGTCTCGTTGGCGCTCACCATCAGGAACACGTGGGACGCACGCATTTCCCGGATCACTTCCCGCCTGGGCAGGCGCCCCGGAAAGTGCACCCTTGGCGCAATCCCCAGTTTTGCGGCCAATTGCTTCAGCCTGTTCCGCTCCGGGCCTGCACCCAGGATGCGGTATTGCCAATGGATTTCTTTGGGCAGGTCGGCCAGCGCGATCAGGTTGATGTCGATGCGTTTCTGCCGGATCAACTGGCATGCGGTGAGGAAAACGGTGGTTCCGGATTCTTTCCAGGCGCGGATTTTTGCAGCCGCGAAAGGTTCGGGGACGATCATCTCCGCTTCGATCCCGGAGGGAATCGTGAAACAGCGGGGGCCCAGCTCCGGAGCCCAGGTCAGTAACTTGTTTAACAGCAGCTCGGATCGGCACGCGATGCCGGCTGAATTTCGGTAAATCATCTTCAGGGTTTTCTGCGACAACATGCGCATGCCGAAACGAAAATCGCCGTTGTGCAGGGCGGAAATCAACGGGACATCGAAACTGGCGGCGATTCTGTGGCCGATCAGCAAATTGAAACCCAGGTGGGCGATGATGACATCGGGCCGCACGCGCCTGCTGATTTCTCGGGTGATTTTTCTCAGAAAGAATATTCTGAGTTTCGGGATTTTCAGAACCGGAACGTTGAGTACCGAAACATCATCGAGCCGGAATTCAGCGGTTTTCAGGTTTCCGAGGCGAGCGGTTTTCCCCGGGAAAAGATGCGGCCGGACCACCAGCACGTTGTGCTCCCTGATCCATTGACGCGCGAAGCGATGCACGGCATGGCTGATTTCATTGGGAGAATGATCGGGGAACGCCGGATACAGATCGGTGATGAGGACAATGTTCATTCCAGGCCTTGTGAAGAGAGTATACTCAATTACGGGGAATAGGAAAAGGCGGCGGGAGCCCTGAGTCGAAAGTGGAAAGTCTAAAGTCGAAAGTGAAAAGTGAAAAGTGGAAAGTCTAAAGTGAAAAGTGAAAAGTGAAAAAGCCGTAACGAACAAGAAGCCCGGTAATGGGGGAACTTGAGGCTCGGTGATGAAGTTACCTGCCGAACGGTGATGCGGGAACTCTCCGGAGCTGTGATGGAAGGCCCGCTTGTTCCTGCCTTCCTGTCACCTGATACCTGTCACCTTCTTTCCAACTTTCCAACTCTCCAACTTTATCAATCGATACACCGAATAGTACAATGGCTTTTTCTGAAAAATAAACATGTGATGAAACGGTTTGGAGAAGAGGAATTCGGTGGTGATTCCCGGGAAGGCGCCTTCAACCCGGCGTTCCCTGTAGTGAACATCCACGAAGTAATGGGGAATCCGCGAATCTGTTTTTGCCATCTGCCGGGCCACGATTCGGGGGAAGGGCTGTTTGCGGTGAAAAATATCCCCGTCGATCAGGCCGTTCATGTCGATCACGTAACGCCGGGATTCAAAGGCGATGGCGCCGATATCCCAGAGGAACACCCGTGAATCCGTGGGGGTGTTCTGTTTCAGCCAGCGTCCGATCGCGACGTTGACGCGCTTTCCCGACTCCATGTAGGCGCGGGTGGCGGGATAGACCCAGAGGGCGGTCTGCGCGAGGCTGACCAGGAGGGAAAACGCGGCCAGGCCGCGGCGCAGGCGGGGATATCGCCGCGTGGTGGCCAGAAAAAGTGCGATGGTGAGGGGGAAGAGCGGGACCAGGTAACGGGTATGAACGTTGACTCCCTTGACCGTAAACAACGCCCCCAACAGGACGCACAAAAGCAGGACTTCTTTCCATGGCCGTTCCAGGCGCCGCCATGCCACCAGGGCCCACGCGGCCAGGACCAGGGCCGCCAGGTCAACCGGCTGCAGGGTGAGGATGGCTTTCTCCAACGCGTTCCAGGCGGCGGTCAGGGAAAATCCCGCCGCCTTGGCGTGGGCGGTGTTGGGAAACCATTGTCCGAAAATCGCTCGGGCCGCGATGAACCAGGCCGCGACGGGAAGCAGTGACAGCGCCGCCCGCAAGGGTTGTTTCCTCCAAACGTAGACTGCGGCCCCGGCCAGGGTCCAGGCCAGGAGTTCCGGCCGCAGCAACGGCAGGAGCGCCAGGGGAATCCAGGCCCATTGCTTTTCTTCCGCCCAGGCGCAGAGGAAAAGCACCGCGCCCAGCAGTGCGGCCGTGGTCTCCATGCCGGACAGCGACCAGCGCCAGACCCATGGATTGAACCCCAGCAGCAACAGGCCCGTGATCCCGGCTTCGGCACCGAAGCGGCGGACGGCAAAGCGCAGAAACAGCCCCGCGGCCGCCGCGTACAGCAGCCAGCACAAAAGCTTGGGGAAAACGTGGGGGCGTGCGGCCTGGAATCCCAGTCCCAGGGCGCCCAGCCATAAAGGCGAGGTGAAGCCGTAGGAAGGCTCGCCGGGGTTGAAGGCGGGAAGGCCGCTCTCTTTCAGGTTGCGCGCGTATTGCTGGTAGATAAAGTAATCATCCGGGCAGAAAGACAGGTAAAGCAGGGCGGCAATTACCACCACGCCCAGAATCACTGACGGTGCCGTGCGGCGGAAGGCGGGGGTCATGGGTGGATTATCGCACCCCCGATGGAAAAAAATCAAAACCATGGCTGGATTGTTTTTTCAGGCGGCCTATAATGTATCGGCATTTCCCGGTCTAGTCGCGAAGTTGGGAGGAGTGAATGGGATTGGGAGGCATCAAGGATTCGCCGCGAAAGATGGCGGTCCTTTGTGCGCTGGTTCTTCTGGCTGTGAATCTGCTGCTCTACGCGGAAACGTTGCGGTTCGGCTTCCTCAAGGACGACCACGTGCTGGTGGAAAACAACCCGCGCGTGAAAAGCGGCAAGGTGTTCCTGGACACTCTGGACAAGCGCTTCTTCGCTTTTCCCGATTTCCCCTTCCTGCATTACTGGCGGCCCTTGACATTGCTGTCCTACCGCATCGATTACCTGTTGTGGGGGCCGGACCCAAAGGGGTTTCACCTGGCCAATGTGCTGATCAACGCGGCGGTCGCGGTGCTGGTGCTGCTGTTTTTCCTGGCATGGAGCGGGCGGGCGATTCCCGCTTTCCTGGTGGCGATGTGGTTTTCATTGTTTCCGCTGCATGCCGAGAACGTGGCCTGGATTTCCGGGCGCCCGGACCTGTTGGCCGCGCTGTTCGTGCTTCCGGCGGCGCTGGCGTTTCTGCGCTTCCTGGATTCAGGGCGAAAACTGTTTTTACTGCTGACCCTGCTGTTTTTCGTCCCCGGACTGCTGGTCAAGGAAAGCCTGGCGCTGTTTCCCGTCATTGCCCTGGCCATGACCTGGATGCGCGGGCAATGGCGGCGCGGGCGGGTGCCGCTGGCAGGGCTGGCGCTGGTTTCCGTGTTGTTCGGTTTTCTGCACGCGGCGGTTTCCGGTTCCGGCGGCATGCTGGCGCGGGCGTCTGTTTCGCAGGTGCCGCTGGTTTTTCAAACCATCGGCGTATACGCGCGCATGATCCTGGTGCCGGTTTTTCCGGATCCCTATTTTTCCATGGCCCGCTTCGAAGCCGGCCCGCTGGAGTGGTCGGCCTGGGCGGTCGCCGCCCTGGTCATCCTGGCCCTCGTGGTGTGGAAAAAAAACAGGTGGACCTTTTCCAGCGGCGCCCTGGGCTTTCTGGCCCTGATGCTGCCGCTCTTGAATCCGGAGCTGGTGCCCTCTACTCCACAATTGGCCATGCGTTTTGTGTATCTGCCCGCCGTGTTCGGCGGCGCCTTGCTGGTCGACCTGGGATCACGCCTGGACCGGCGCTGGAAACCCGTGCTGATCACCTTCGCGGTCGTGGCCGGGTTCGCCCTGGCCGCCGTGAACCGGGTGTACCAGGATTACTTTCACAATGACGAGGTGTTTTTTTCGCGCCTGATCCCCTCGTATCCGCAGGATGGCTTGCTGCTTTTACCCATGGCGTTGAAACGGGCCACTGAAAAGCGCTACGCGGAAGCGCTGGATCTGGCGCGCCGGGGAGCGGAGATTTCCAGCCGCGGCCGCTGGGCGGATACCCGTGAAATGGCGGCGTTGCTGGAGGCCAACGTCCTGCTGGTCACGGGAGATCCGGAAGCGGGATTCCGCCTTGCCCAGCGGATTCAACGTGAAACCGGCCAGGACGGCATGCGCTTCAAAGCATTGCTGATCCAGGCCAAGTATCACGAGATGCGCAGGGATTATGTCCGCAGCCTGGTTGCACTCGAGCAGGCGGAAGCGCTGGGGAACACGGCGGAATTGTATCTGCAGCGCTGCCTGGTGCTGGCGAAAACGGGACGCAGCCGGGAAGCACTGGCGGCCATGGAAAAAGCGCGCGCGCTGAACCCGGAGTTAACGGATTTTTTCGCTTTGTCCCGGATCCTGCGTGGCGGCGGGGAGGCTCAGATCGGGGAAGGTTCCCCGCAGCCAGCCCCGCTCCGCCGGGGGGAGTGAAAACAATTCGTACAGGTAAGAGCCCGGCCGGGGACGCAGGCGCCGTTGCAATGCCAGGATGGCGGCCACGTCGCGCTTGAATTCGGTTTCGCTTCCCGGTCGGGGGAAACGGCGCTGCAGGAACACCCGCGCTTCCAGGAAACGGGGTTCGAGTTCCAGGGCTTTGCGGGCCGCTTTTCCGGCGGCGGCATCGTGGTCGAATTCAAACAACACCCGGGCCCGGTGCAGGCGGATAAACGGATTCAGGGGCGCGGCCTGCCGCGCCCGGTCCAGGCAATCCAGCACTTCTTTTTCCAGTCCGGGGTATTTGCGGTCCCGCGCCAGCGAGCGTTCCAGCAACAGGGCCTCGGATACCGGGATCTCGGCTGAATAGGGATTGAGGCGTCGGGCCAGTGCCAGGTGACGGCGGGCGTTGGCCAGCGCGCGCGGGTGGGGAGTGGTCTTGTCGAAACGCGCGTAGAGGTCCGCCAGCAGCAGGTGGGGCTCGGGAGCCAGCGGGGTCAGG
>OBLN01000296.1_pt1 | contig 18154 bp, 18 predicted proteins | sample 1519301 | NCBI WGS metagenome assembly OBLN01 (sample SAMEA2452533, study PRJEB22499) | sediment metagenome | reverse complement strand
GACGGCGTGAACGACCTTTGCCAGGATGACGACGGCAACGGCATCTGCGATCAGGGAACGCTCTATGCCGATCATCCCTACCTGATGCCCCACGGTTTCGTTGATGTCAATGATGACGGAATCAACGACCGTTTTCGTGATCACAATGGAGACGGAATCGGCGACGGCGATGGCGCGCGCTTTGGCCCGGGTTTCGGTTTCGTCGATGAGAATAATGACGGCATCAATGACAACTTTCGCGATGTCGATGGTGACGGAATCTGCGATCTGACGGACATGCCCTTCCGGCACCCCTTCGGTTTCATTGACGAAGATGGTGACGGTCTTAATGACCGGTTCCGAGATGCCGATGGCGATGGCTTCAATGATCTGACAGGCGCCTCCTTCGGCGGCATGCCGGGCTGGGCTGATTTGGATGGCGACGGAGTCAATGACTTTTTCCGCGATGAAAATGGTGATGGCATCAATGACGCCACAAACAGGCCTTTCGGCCATGGCCTCGGTTGGGTCGACGAAGACGGCGACGGCATCAATGACCGTTTTCAGGATATGCAGGGGGACGGGATCAACGATCTGGCCCAAGGCCCGTTCGCTAACCAGCCATTCCACAGGGGATTCACTCGCAGTCACCTGGATGCAGATGGCGACGGAATCGACGATGCAACCGGCTTTTCCTACCACCACGGCTTCGGCTGGGTCGACTTGAACAGCGATGGCATCAATGATGCCTTTACCGACGCCGACGGCGACGGCGTAAACGATTTTACCGGCCACCATTACGAAAACGGCTATGTTCCCGGACCCGGCGGTACCCAAGAAGGGCACATGGAACCGGGTGACTGGCCGCACGGCCCTGGCCACGGAGGTGGAATGCGCTAATAGCAACCGCAGATGAAAAAGAAACGGCTCCGGAGATTTTCGGGGCCGTTTCTTCAGGTGGTAACAATGCTCGCGGGGAGATCGATCATGAGCAATTTGAACAGATGAAGGCAGAGTTGGAGTAAGATCAAAAGGGAGGGGTATGCCGGAAGTTTTTTCAGGGGTGGTGCGGGGTCGGACCTGCCCAAGTGCCTGAATCTATGTCGAAAAAACTTGATTTTATTGGTGCGCAATGCAGGATTCGAACCTGCGACCTTCGGCTCCGGAGGCCGACGCTCTATCCAACTGAGCTAATTGCGCATGGACTGCCTTGTATATCTTATCCATGATTCAAATGCAACATGAAAAAAGGCATTTGATACAGCCGGGGCTTGTATTCCCCGCCTGAATCCTGGTAAAGTAAAAACTGCCTAATTTTAAAGGTCGGATTCTGACTTATGCGTGCATTCTTTGCTCTTCTTGTGGCATTCCTGGTGACGGTTCCAGCTGCTTTCGCGGCCCCTTCGAGCTATCGACTTGAAAAGCTCGATGAGGGCATTTATGCAGCATTGGCCGTACCTGGGAGACAAACTTCATCCAACGCGCTGGTCATGGAGTGCGAAGAGGATGTGGTAGTGGCGGGCGCGCATTTTACCGGCAGAGCAATCCGCGACCTGACCGCCCAGGTTGCTCAGGTCACCAAGAAGCCGGTGAGCAGCTTTATATTAACCCACCACCATGGCGGTTACGGCTATATCGATCTTGATTTCCCGCCGGGCAAAGACGTACTCATGTCCTGGCAGACCTGGAAGGAGTTGGAGCAGGAAGTTCGTGAAATCGAATTCCCACTGATATTTTTCAACGAGGGGCTGACCATGAAACGCGGTGGCCGCACTATCATACTGACCAACATGGAGGCCGGTCACAGCAGTGGCGATACGGTCGTCTACCTTCCGGACGAGAGCATTCTGTTCACCAGCGATCTCTTCTACAACGGTTCGGCCGGGTATCTTGGTGATGGACACATGCAGGAATGGATTCTGGCTCTGGAATTTCTGGAGCGCCTCAAGGTCGGGAAAATCGTGCCCGGCTACGGCGAGATCGGCGCCACCGAAGACCTGACCGCATTTAAAAAATTTCTTAAGGCGTTCTTTTCGGAAGTCCTGCAGATGATCGAGGAAGGAAAGACACTGGATCAGGTCAAGAGGGAATTCAGCCTCCCTCAATACGAAACGCTTCCGGGATTCCAGCAGTTTCTGCCTGTAAACCTTGAAAGGGCGTACCAGGATCTGCGTTCGCACCTGGGAAAGGGGGAATTTTAACCCTTTTTTGCCTCCTTCCCAACGCCCACATCTTCTGCAACAGCAGGAAAATGGTCAACAAACCACAGCAGCTGCTCCCCGGCCAGCTCATAAGTTTTGGCCCGCGCTGCCGCCAGCCGTTGATGCAGGGCCGACTGAGTAATACCGACCTTTTCAGCGGCCGACGCCTCGGTTCCATACTTGCGGTAGGCAAGATAGGCCTCAAGCTGTTTGCGAGTCCAGGTCTCGAAAATAGTCTGCAGCAGAATGCAGATGGTATTGGCACCTGTATCCAGAGGGGCGATTCCGGTGGCGAGGAAAGCCCCGCCGCGATGACGCCTGGCAAGCTCGATCCCCTGACGGGCCCGCATTACCGCCGTCCCCCCGACCATATTGCGGTCATCGCGGTAGCCGTCGGACACCTCTCCGGCCCCGATACCGGTCGCGATTTTTATGGGGAAAAGACGCTGCCGCAAGAAAAAATCGATCTGGAAAGCGGTCGAAAGAGAGCGAACAAGACCGCGCCATTCATTCCCTGCGTGTAAAGCAAGCGGCAAATCTACCTGCGCACTAAAGCATTTGTTGACTTCAGCCAACGCCTCTCCCAGGCGTGAGGTGGAATCTTCCTGATGCCTTCTGCCTGCAACCGGGACCAGGTCACCATTGATACAGACCGAACGGGGGGTGTAGTTCATGAAGCCCTCGCGAAATTAAGATAATAAAAGGATATAACCCGATATTGGGCGTAATTTAAGGTTTAACCGATAATTATGGCCTGTCAACTACTCAGGACCAATGCCTCTTGCAAAGCTTTTCGCTGCCAGGGCGAGAAATTTTTCAAAGTTCTGCTATCCTTGTCAGTAAAATTATTTTACGGAAAAAAGGAGAGAAGAATGGCGGAAAAAATTAATTTGCAGGAAGCGGTCAAACGCTCGGTCCAGACAGAAAAGAATGCGATGGATTTTTATGCTCTGGGTGCCAAGAACATGAAAAACGCAGAAGCCAGGAAAGTATTCGAACTACTGGCCCGCGAGGAACGCGATCACGCCAGGCAGTTTTTCGATGTCTATGAAGGCTCCGATCTATCGGATTTTGAAACATTCATCAATGCCGCCCCAGCCAAGGACGGGGAATGGCTCAGCGACATGGAGAAAGCCCTGATCTCCGATTTCAACGAGCGCAAGGCCATGGAACTGGCGATGCAGAAGGAGCAGAATCTGGAAAAGAGTCTGCGTGAGATGGCAGCTAAAATTGAAGATCCTCAGGTCAAAGCGGTTTATGAGGCCAACGCCAAATCGACACACCAGCATTATGAGCTGATCGAGTCGGAATATGCCCGCCTCATGGGCATGGTTCATGAAACCGACATCGACACCTACGTTCGCGAATAATCACGGACATTACCGCATAAAAAACAGAAAAGCCGGAACCGCACCGAAGTCGGGGTTCCGGCTTTTCTGCTGTTTAACCCGGGTTATTCATGAAGCTTTATCGCGAAACCGGCAAGTGTCTGTCAGATCAGGCCTGGCACAGGGAGTTGCCCTGCAGACGTACTCACAGTACGTCGAAGCGCAAAGAGCGAGCACGGCCTGAGATGGCGGGCAATTGGCGGTTGCAGCAGAAGTTTTCATGAATAATTCGGGTTAATGCTGCGGATCAGGGAGAAACAGTACCAAAGATCGGCAAGCGGATTTCCGTGATCGATGGGTGGTTGGTGGGGATAATGACATATCCGCTCAACCTCCCCTGCTCCTGTTCCGGGATCACGGTCAAAGTCAAAATCACACTCGTTTCCGGCTCAACAACATCGCTTTGCAGTTCTGCCTCGACGGCAGGATTGCTTACCGTCACATCGCCAAGCTCAATGGCCTCACTGCCATTGTTGGCGAGGCGCACCTGCGTCTGCCTCTGCTCACCGGATTTCAACACGCCAAAATCGACACGGGGCGGTTCGGCGGCAATGACCCTGTTAACTTTCCCACGCAGGGATAACTGCACCACATCGTGCAGCGGGTCATTGGTATAGAGGTAGATGGTTTTTACGACCTGTCCGTTAAATCTGCGGCTGTCAAAAACCGCCTCAACCTCGCCGACATCTCCCGGCGCCAGGACTTCAGCCGACAATCGCGGCACCGTGCATCCACAGGAGGAGCGGACCCGTTCAATATTGAGAGGAGCATCGCCGGTATTGGAAAAACGAAAGACATGCGTGACCTTTTCCCCCTCCTCAATGGAACCGAAATTATATTCGGACGAATCCACCTCGATTCGTGGTTGAGCAGTAAAAGCAGTTGAAGCGGCGGTGAAGAAAAGTAAAAAAGTCAACAAAAGTGATCGCTGCAACATGGGTGTTTTCCTTTCGTAAGCGAATATTCTATCAGCAAGCCATACTACCATATTTCCCTCCCCGCGCCATCCTTTAAAGTCCTTTCCGGCGCAGGTATTGATTGACACGACAGGTCGATTCTTGCTATACAAAACTTTATTAAATCTAATTTTTCGGATCAATCGACTATGAGCGACGCACGCTTGGAAATACTCTACCCCCGAGACCGCATAGCACAGGAAGTCAATCGACTCGCGCAACAGATCGGCCGCGATTACAGTGAGCGCGAAGTGCTGCTGGTCGTGGTGCTGAAAGGGTCGCTGATCTTCGCGGCGGATCTGCTGCGGGCACTCCCCATAAAAGCGTCGGTGGATTTTGTTCGCCTGGCCAGCTACGGCTCCGGAACTCAGAGTTCCGGAATTGTTGAATTTCGCTCCCATCTCGAAACTCCCATCCGTGGCCGGGATGTCATTATTGTTGAGGACATCGTCGACAGCGGCTATACTCTGACATCACTCTATAACAAGTTACTCAACCAGAATCCGCGCACGTTGCGAATCTGTACCCTGATCGACAAACGAGCTCGGCGCGAAGTCGAGTTCGAAGCCGATTATGTCGGCATCACCATGGAGGATGGTTTTATTGTCGGCTACGGGATGGATCACGACGAAAGATACCGTCAACTGCCGGATATTTACCTGGTGAAATCCTGATCCCGAGATCAAGGGAGAACCACCTCGATGATCATTCAATGTGAAAAGTGCGGCACCCGCTTCCGCCTGTCTGAAGAGAAAATGCGCCCGGAGGGGATTAAGGCGCGATGTGCGCGTTGCAAGCAGATTTTTTTCGCCACTCCTCCCCCGCCCCAAGAACCCGATGATCTCGGGTTCATCCCTCAGACCCGGGAAAAAGAAGAGGGATTTACACCCGATCAATCCGAGGTCAGCGATCCCCAAAGGAAGAGGACACCGCCCCCCACCGCCAGTGAATCCGGGACTCCGAACGAAACTTTGGGACTGAAAGAAACAGAGCCGGGGACCGAGCAGGAATCGGGCAAGCTCACCGCCACTTCCATGGATGAAGAAGAGCCGGCATTTAAACAATCTCTCGACCGGGAGCAATCCTGGGATCTGCCGGTAGAAGAGAAGCCCGAAGATCTGTCTCTGCAGCACGCACAAAAAGAAGATAGCGAGAGTTCTTTCGAGGACGGCAGCTTCGGTGAATTCAGTTTTGGACTTTCCCCTGACCAGGAGGAAGAGGAATTCGGCGAAACGGATCAGCCGGACAGAAAACGGGAGGAAGAAGACTTCACGTTTGAGCCGGCCGAAGAAAAGCCGGAAGTAGAGAGGCTTCAGGAGAATGCGCTGGAACTGCCGGAAGAAGAGGAAACTGCGGCCGATGCGCCCATGTTCAGCTTCGAAGAGCCTCGGACTGCCGGAACTGACGACGACCTGCTCGATGAAGTTGCCTCGGTCGAGGACAATCCTGAACCGGAGACGGCAGACGCGGCAGAGGAAACAGGCAGAGAGCAATTCGAGGCCGCAGTACCGCAACGCAGGAACCCGGTGGCCTCACTGATGATCTTTTTCCTGATTGTCCTGATTATTCTGACGGCTGTAACCGGGTATCTTTTCTGGAAACAGGGGCCCCAGGCTTTTGAACGTATGCTGCTGGAGTTGACCAGCAGCAAATCCGAACCGGTTGCCTCGGTCGGCCGCATAGAACTCAACGACTACACCGCCTCTTTTGTGCAGAACGAACAGGCGGGGGAATTGTTCGTCATCCACGGTCGCGCCCGCAATCTCTATGAAGAGCCACGCTCGACCATTCAGATCAAAGGGGTCATTTTCAATGAGGCGGGAAAACCGGTCATGCAGCAGACGGTCTTCGGCGGCAATGCCCTGACCGAAGAACAGCTGAGCACCCTGCCGTACAGCAAAATCGAAGAAGCCATGACCAACCAGTTCGGCGACCACCTCTCCAACCTCAATGTGGCTCCGAGCGACTCGATCCCCTTTACCATCGTGTTCCGCAATCTGCCGGAAGGCGTGGCCGAATTCACGGTCGAAGTGGTCGATTCCAGACCGGCCACTCCAGCGGATTCCCAACAGTAAACCCCGCTAAAAAATGCAAGCAAAAAAGCCGCTGCCTTCAGAGAGGACGCGGCTTTTTTATTCACTGTTTTTTAAACTCTCAGGTGCTGCTGAAGGCAAGACTAGTCTTTTTTGTCGCCGGTTGCGTCTTCACTCTTTTTTTTATCCCCGTCCGCATCTTCACCTTCTTTTGGCGTGATATCAATCTCATCGTCATGCTCGACTGACTTCTTGAAATTGCGTATCCCCTTGCCCAGGGCATTTCCAATATCCGGCAGTTTTCCCGCCCCGAAAATGACCATGACAAGCACCAGGATAATAATAAGTTCTGTTGTACCCAATCCAAACATACTTATATGCCTCCACTCTCACCCGAGGAGTATCTCAGTTTAAGCCTCAACGACACCGAACGCTCCAAAAGCAAAGGGGCGGCCAAAGCCGCCCCTTTCCAACTGTGCGAAAACCCAATCAGGCAGGGTGAATCGCGTCGACCGGGCAGCTGTCAACACATGCGCCGCAATCGGTGCAGGTGTCGGCGTCGATAACGCGCTTGTCGCCCTGCTCGCTGATGGCCTCGACCGGGCAGGTCGGGTCGCAAGCACCACAATTAATGCATTCATCGTTGATTGTGTAAGCCATGGTATCTCCTCCTCAGATGATTTTCGATGGAGTTTACAATAAACGCCCGATGAATGTCCACCCCAAACACCTTTTTCCCGAGCACCAGGAAAATTCTTGCAATAAAGCACCCCATATTATATCTTTTATAACGTTTTTTCGCTTTTAATATTTCAGGATAAATGCGCCTGCCCTTCGACGGGCCAGCGGCAATGGGGAAGCGACAAGAAAAATGTAAACGTCGTTTTGCCGGGCTCGCAGGCGGTAGGCTTTCAGACGAGGAGGATCACTTATTTATGGATATTCTGGCTCTCAATTGCGGCAGCTCGTCCGTCAAGTACCAGCTTTTTGACTGGAATCGCGGGGAGGTCATTGCCAAAGGGATGGTTGAGCGTGTAACTGTGGGAGATTCTTTCATCGTCCACGAAGTCCCTGGTCGAGAAACCTATCGCGAAGAATACGAATGCCCCTCGCATGAAACGGCCATTCACCTGATTATCAAAATTCTGGCCGACGCCGAACATGGTGTGGTTAAAGAGATTGACGAAATTTCTGCCGTTGGGCATCGCGTGGTGCATGGCGGCGAAAAGTTCACCCGCTCCGTGATGATCGATGATGAAGTTCTTGCCGGCATCAGAGAGGTCCAGCATCTGGCACCTTTGCACAATCCGCCGAATATTGCCGGCATTGAGGCTGCACTCTCGGTTCTGCCTGACGTCCCTCATGTGGCAATTTTCGACACCGCATTTCACCAGACTATGCCGGAGCATGCCTATACCTACCCGCTGCCCCATGAGTGGTATACCAAATACGGCGTACGCCGCTACGGCTTCCACGGCACCAGCCATCTTTATGTCTCAAAGCGCGCGGCGGTGCTGCTGGGCAAAGATCCCAGGGACTGCAATATCATCACCATGCATATCGGCAATGGCGTCAGCCATTCCGCCATCAAAGGCGGCATTTCGGTGGATACCTCCATGGGGCTGACGCCGCTGGAAGGTGCCATGATGGGCACCCGCTGCGGAGATATTGATCCTGCCATCCCCATGTTCATTCAGCAGCAGGAGAATCTCGGGCCGAAAGAAATCGACTCCATTTTGAATAAAAAATCAGGGGTTCTTGGGGTCACCGGTCAATACACTGACCGGCGCGACGTGCTTGAGGGGATTGAGGAAGGCGATGAACGCTGCCGCCTTGCCCTCGAGATCGAAGCCTACCGTTTGAAGAAATATATCGGCGCCTACGCCGCCGCAGTCGGTGGGATTGATGCTGTTGTCTTTACCGCCGGGGTCGGTGAGATGGCCTGGCAGATCCGCGAAAAAGCCCTCGAAGGACTGGAGTTCATGGGGATCATTCTCGACCGGGAAAAGAACCGCAACACCCAGACCCGCAAGACGGAAAATATCATTACCACCCCTGATTCAAAGGTCAAGGTGTTTGTCATCCCCACCGACGAAGAGTTGGTCTTTACCGAGGATGTCGTGGCAATTCTGGAAGGCACCTATACCGATCACATGAAGTTCGACTACAGCTTCTGCCACAAGGAGTTCCAGCGCAAATAACCGCGCTTCAAAACAACGATCATAAACAGCAAAGGCCGGAGAATCTTCCCTCCGGCCTTTGCTGTTTTATCTGTGCCTACGGCAAAAGGCTTCTGTTCCTTATGGGTTATCCCTGTGCCTGAACCGCGGTAATGGCAGCCACGGAAACGATATCATCGACGGAGCAGCCCCGCGAGAGATCATTGACCGGCTTGGCCAGCCCCTGAATGATGGGCCCGACGGCCTCGGCGCCGGCCAGGCGCTCCACCAGTTTGTAACCGATATTGCCGGCATCGAGATCGGGGAAGATCAGCGTGTTGGCTTTACCGGCCACTGGTGAGCCGGGCGCTTTTTTCTCACCGACCTTGGGCAGCAGTGCTGCATCGGCCTGAAGTTCGCCATCGATCTGCAGTGACGGGTCAGCCGCTTTGGCAATCTCCAGAGCCTTGAGCACTTTATCCACATCGTCGTGCTGAGCGCTGCCCTTGGTTGAGAACGAGAGCATGCCTACCCGCGCATCGACACCAAGGAAACTCTTGCAGCTACTGGCGGTCGCCAGGGCGATCTCCGCCAGGGCCTGGGCGTCGGGGTTGGGGTTGACCGCACAGTCGGCAAAAAGGATAGTGCCGTTTTCACCGAACTCAGGGGTTTTGGTGACCATCAGGAACACCGAGGAGACCGTTTTCATTCCCGGCGCGGTGCCAATCACCTGGAACGCGGCACGCAGAACGTCGCCGGTCGTATTATAGGCCCCGGCAACAGCGCCCCCGGCGTCGCCCTTGTGAACCATCATCGCGCCGAAATAGAGGTTGTCGTCGCCGGTAAGAATCTTGCGGGCCTCTTCATCGGTCAAGCCTTTTTTCTTGCGCAATTCGACCAGTTCCGCCACATAACCATCGAGCTTATCCGAGGTCTTGGGGTTCTCCAGGGTAACGCCATCGAGAGAGCAACCCAACTCAGAGGCCTTACCCTGCAGTGCATCCGGGTCGCCGAGCAGCACGACCCTGGCCAGTCCGTCCTTGACAATGCGGCCCGCAGCCTGCACCATGCGATCGTCATATCCTTCGGGCAGGACGACCGTCTGCAGACTCTGTCGCGCTTTTTCCTTGATCTGATCCACCAGGTGCATAGAATTTCCTCCTCCAAAACAAAGTTTTAAATCGGTGCCTGAAGTTATACCCGATGCCTTGAAGGCGGTCAACCCTATGGCCGCTCTTCATCGGACAAATTCATCCCGGTGAAATTTTACACCACGGGCTGGTGAGAATCTGCCGGTTTCGGGTATAATCGAATGCTGCTTGTCATTTTATCAACCACGAACCGGTTTTCATGAATTTTCGCAGTCGAAAAATATCTTTTCTCTGGTGGTCCATTCCACTGTCCATCGCGCTGCATCTGCTGCTTCTGCTGCTGATTCCGGAGAAAACCCTGCTGCCGACGCCGGACCGGGACGAGCCGGTCATGGTGGAAGTGCGTCCACCTCAGGAAGAAACCCGGCCCCGGGAACTCGACATCCCGCCGCAACCGGAGCCGCCTGAGCCGCGGAAAGAGCCGGCAAAACGGCTGGGACCGCAGGACATGCAGGTTGAAAAGGAAACCGCACCCAAAGGTGAGGATACGGACGATATGGCGCCGACAGCCCCTCCGGCGCCCTCGCCCCCCCGGCCGACTCCAAAACCTGAGCCACAGGAGACCGAGCCGAAACCAAAGAAGGCAGAACCCGCAGAAACGGCCAAACCGATTGAACGCCCCGCTGAAAAACATGAGGCGGAACTGGCACCGTCGGCCGTCGACAGGCCCTCGTCCCAAAAAGCCGCTCCGGCAGCTCCAGACCAGCCGCTGCCCAAAATCGACGACCTGCTCGACCTGCCGCAGAGCACCGCCAGTCGCATTACGGGAGAAGAGCGCCGCAAGAGGCGGCCTGACGTTGCCGAGGGCGATGCCATCTGGCTGGACACCGAGAAGGATCTGCTGATCTCCTTTTTCCAGCGGTTCAAAGCCAACATTTACGGCGTGTGGAATTATCCCATCAAGGCGGCGGAGCGCGGCGAGCAGGGCACCACCCTGCTGCGCATCACGGTGCGTCGCGACGGCAGCGTTGAAAGCGTCAAGCTGGAGGAGTCGTCCGGCTCGAACACCCTTGATCGTGAAGCGATTCGTGCCGTCTGGACGGGGGCCTCCTATGGTCCCCTGCCCCGCGCCTACGAGGAAGAAACGCTGACCATTTTCGCCTTTTTTCAGTACACCCTGGGTGGCCGGCCCTTTGTGCATGGCGGCAGATAGAGTATGGAGTTAGGGTTGCCACCGCAAGCGGGGGCGGCGAGCGGCTCTCGTTTCATCGAGTCGGCCAAGACGCGTCAACCGGGGCGCATCTTTAAGCAAATCCGGATGTTCGCTTGCCTCACGCGCTATCGCTTCCATCGCCGCGCAGAACTCATCAAGGGTTTCCTGGCTTTCACTCTCCGTCGGCTCGATCATGATGGCGCCGCTGACCACCAGCGGGAAATAGATGGTCGGCGGATGGAAGCCGTAGTCGATCAGGCGTTTGGCCAGATCAAGGGTTTTGCATCCACCACCGAGATTCCTGTCGGAAAAGACGACTTCATGCAGGCTGCGACCCGGATAAGGCAGGTGGTAGCTGTCCTGCAGCCGGGCACGCACATAGTTGGCGTTGAGCACCGCCATCTCGGCCGCGCGACGCAGCCCCTCCGGACCCATGGAACGAATGTAGGTCCAGGCCCGCACCAGCACGCCGAAATGGCCGTAAAATCCCTTCATCCGCCCGATGGAGTGCGGGCGATCCCAATCGAGAAAATACCCCTTCTCGTCGCGGTCCACCACCGGCACGGGCAGAAAAGGTTCGAGTTCGGCACTGACCCCGACAGGGCCCGCCCCGGGGCCTCCTCCGCCATGAGGCGTTGAAAAGGTCTTATGCAGGTTGAAGTGCATCACATCGATGCCCATATCGCCGGGCCGGGCGATTCCCAATAGGGCATTGAGGTTGGCGCCGTCACAGTAGACCAGCCCGCCGCGTTCATGCACCACACGGCAGACATCGGCGATGTGGGTTTCAAACAACCCCAGAGTATTGGGGTTGGTGATCATCAGCGCCGCCACTCCGTCATCCATCCGCCCTTCGATGGCTTCCACCGTCACCACACCGTTTTCGGAAGGCACCGGCACCACTTCATAACCACACAGAGCTGCTGTTGCCGGATTGGTGCCGTGGGCTGTGTCGGGGATCAGCACCTTGGTTCGCCGAGCCCCCCGCGCCTGCTGCCAGGCGCGGACCATAAGCATGCCGGCCAACTCGCCATGCGCCCCGGCACCGGGTTGCAGAGTGATGCCGTCAAACCCCGAAATTTCCTTGAGATCCTCCTGCAGTTCATACATCAGCGCCAGCGCGCCCTGCGCCATTTTCTGCGGGGTATGGGGATGCAGCTCCGCAAAACCGGGCAGGCGGCAGGCCACCTCATTGACTTTGGGATTGTACTTCATGGTGCAGCTGCCGAGCGGATAGAAGCCGGAATCCACCCCGTAGTTCCAGGATGACAGACGCGTGAAGTGGCGTACCACATCGATCTCCGACAATTCCGGGAAACCGGGGATGTCATCGCGCACCAAGGCTGCAGGCGGTTCGGCCGACGGAACATCGAGGGGGGGAAGATCATGGCCGCGGCGCCCGGGGCGCGAATGTTCAAACACCAGTTTTTCATTCAGCGACAATCCGCTGGTTCCCACCCGGTTCATACCTCACCTCCAGCCAGAGCCTCTACCAGGGCATCAATATCCTCGCGACTGTTGCGCTCGGTGACGCAAACCAGGAAGCGGTTCGACATTTCGGAGAACCACCGCGACAGGGCGACGCCACCCAGGATGTCACGCTCCTGCAGTTTCTGCAGAACCCCCTCGGCGGCCCTGGGCCCTTCGACAACAAACTCATTGAACACCGAAGCGCTGAAAGGGAGCGTGTAGCCGTCAATGGCGGCAATTCTATCCCGCGCGTAGCAGGCCTTGGAATAATTGTGCCGGGCCAGTTCGGGCAGGCCCTGGCGCCCCAGCAGGGCGAGGTAGATGGTCGCGGCCAGGGCGCACAATCCCTGGTTGGAGCAGATGTTGGATGTGGCTTTTTCCCGGCGGATGTGCTGCTCCCGGGTCGCGAGGGTCAGCACGAATCCGCGCCGTCCTTCCGTATCGACGGTTTCGCCGACCAGCCGTCCGGGCAGATTGCGCACATCGGCCTCACGCGCTGCGAAAAAACCAAGGTAGGGGCCGCCATAGGAAAGGGGCATTCCGAAACTCTGCCCTTCACCCACAACAATATCGGCGCCTAGTTCACCCGGAGATTTGAACAGTCCCAGGGACAAAGGCTCCTGTACCGCGACGACAAGGCGGGCACCATGTTCGTGCGCCGATTGGGAAACCGCCGCCAGGTCTTCCATCACACCGAAAAAATTGGGGTAGCCGACAACCACCGCCGCACACTCTTCATCCAGCAGTCGCGACAGCGCGTCGGGATCGAAAGCGCCATCTTCGCCGAAGGGCAGATCGACCCACTCCATGTCGAGATAGCGCCCGTAGGTGCGGATCGTTTCCAGGTAATCGGGGTGCAGGGCACGGGATAGAATTACCTTGCGCCTTCGCGTAACGCGGCGCGCCATCAGCACCGCTTCCGCACAGCTCGAGGCGCCGTCATACATGGAGGCGTTAGCCACCTCCATGCCGGTCAACTGGCAGATCAGAGTCTGGAATTCGAAAATCGCCTGCAGAGTTCCCTGGCTGATTTCGGGCTGGTAGGGGGTATAGGCGGTATAAAACTCACTGCGGCTCAGCAGGTGGTCCACCACTGCGGGAATGAAATGGTCATAGGCGCCGGCGCCAAGAAAGGTTCGGCGGGTGCCACCCGCTCCGTTGCAGCGCGCCATTCTGGCAAGTTCGGCAAGCAGGTCGGGCTCCGCCCTGGCTGCCGGCAGATTAAGGGGAGCGTTATGGCGCAGTGACGACGGAACCTCTTCAAAAAGACTCTCCAGCGTATCAACGCCGATGGCATCGAGCATCCGCTGCACATCTTCTTCGTTATGGGGGATATAGCGCATGAACGAACCCTCCCTGAGGTTGAAAAGCACTTACAGGAACCGCTACACCGATGTGATTCTTTCAGGCTGAAAGCGCTATTCTTCTTCGGTCAGCTCACGGTAGGCGTCGGCGTCCAGCAGCTCATCAAGCTCCTCGGGCTCGCTGTAGCGGATCTTGACCATCCAGCCATCTTCGTAGGGAGAGGTATTGAGGACTTCCGGTTCGTCAGGCAATTCCTCGTTGACTTCGACCACCTCCCCTGTCACCGGGGAATAAATGTCGGAAACGGCTTTGACGGATTCCACCACCCCGAAAGCCTTGCCCGCCTCGACCCGCGCACCGACCTCCGGAAGTTCAACAAAAACGATATCGCCCAGAGAGTCCTGGGCAAAGTCCGTGATACCGACGGAGACGACGTCATCCTCGACCAGCACCCATTCATGTTCTTCGGTGTACTTGAGTTCCTCTGGAAAATCCATGTCCCTGCCTCCTGAAAATTAATATTTTGCAACAGCCGTCCCCGGTCAGGAACGGAAAAACGGGGGTTTAACAACTTTCGCAGCAACCCGACGGCCGCGGATCTCGACATGCACCTCCGTACCAGGCAGCAGCGGAGCATGTTCAACGAGCGCCAGGGCAATCCCCTCGCGCAGAGAGGGAGAAAGAGTGCCGCTGGTCACGTGACCGATGCGACGGTCACGGTGAAAAATCGCATAACCGGCGCGAGGGACTCCGGCCTCGGTCATCTGCAGGCCGATCAATCTCCGGGGCGGCCCCTGATTCTTGATGCGAGCCAGAGCGGCGCGCCCGATAAAATCTCCCTTGTCCAATTTGACAATCCACCCCAGCCGTGCTTCGAGAGGGCTGATTTCCGGACTCAGCTCATGGCCGTAGAGAGCAAGCCCCGCCTCGAGGCGCAGCGTATCGCGCGCTCCGAGACCAGCCGGCAGCAGTCCATCGGGTTTCCCCGCCTCCAGGAGTGCCTGCCAGACGGGCTCGGCCTGATCGGGGGCCAGATAAAGCTCGAAGCCGTCCTCCCCCGTATAGCCGGTGCGCGAGATGATCATCGGCACATCGGCCACCAGGCCCTCGTGAAAATGGTAGTAGGCGATTTTATCCAGTTGAGTCTGGGTAAGGCGGGATAATATGCCCTCCGAGGCAGGTCCCTGCAGGGCGAGCTGTGCAAATTCGTAGCTGCGGTTATGGCAGAGAACCTCTGTATAGCCGCTGTCCGTGCGGGCCTGCTCGATCCAGGCAAAGTCTTTGTCGATGTTGGCGGCGTTGACGCACAAAAGGAAATGGTCGTGGTCGAAGCGGTAGAGGGTAAGATCGTCCACGGTACCGCCGTGAGGGTAGCACATGGCGGTATACTGCACCTGGCCGTTTTGCAGCAGACTCACATCGTTGACGGTCAGATCCTGCAGAAAGTCCAGAGCGTCGGCCCCTTTGACTTCAATTTCGCCCATGTGGGAGACATCGAACAGGCCGGCAGCATTGCGAACGGCCAGATGCTCGTCGATCACTCCGGAATAGCGCACGGGCATCAGCCATCCGCCGAATTCGACCATGCGCGCGCCAAGCGATTGATGAATTTCATGGAGAGGAGAATGTTTCAACATGGCACCTCCCTGCCCTTCAAAATGACGCGTTCAAACAAGCCTAACAAAGAATCTCTGAAATCCTATCCTCGCACCCCAGCGTCATCAGATGCACACCCTGACAATGCCGGCGGGCCAGACTCACCGTTTCACGGGCAATGCGCACCCCTTCTTCCAGCGGATCGGCCGCGGCGTCCAGGCGGTCAATCAAAGGCTCCGGCACCCGCACCCCGGGGACGTGTTCATGGACAAAGCGGGCCATGCGGGCATTTTTCAACAACAGAACCCCGAGCAGCACGGGAACACGCAGAGGGGCGGCCTGCTCCATAAAGCGTGCCAGGGGCTTCTCGCAGAAAACGGCCTGGGTCTGGAAGAACCGCGCCCCGGCCTCGACTTTCTTGCGGAACTTCTGAAACATCAGTTCGAAAGGCTCGGCCTGCGGGCTGACAGCCGCCCCGCTGAAAAAGACCGGTGAGCCGCCCAGGGGCCTGCCGGCCAGGTCCTGCCCGGAGGCCAGCCTGTCTGCGGCCTGGAGCAATTGCACCGAGTCCAGGTCGAACACCCCGCGCGCATGAGGATGGTCGCCGAAGCGGGGATGATCCCCGGAGAGCAGCAGCAGATTTTTGATGCCGAGGGCGGCCGCTCCGAGCAGGTCGGACTGCAGCGCCATGCGGTTGCGGTCCCGGCAGGTCATCTGCAGGACGGGCTCAACGCCGCCCTGATGGAGCAGCGTCGCCACCACCAGAGGCGCCATGCGCATATTGGCCCCCTGATTATCCGTCACATTGACGGCAACCACTTCAGGCGGGAAACTGGCCGCGGTTGCAAGCACCCCATCGAGATCCACCCCTTTGGGGGGTGCGACTTCAGCCGTTACCACGAACTCCCCGGCGATAAGTTTTTCTGCCAGTTTCGACATGACTATCGAATCTTGTGTCTTCCGGGCTGATGGCGGTGGCCCCAGTCCTTGGCAGGCACCACCCGTGCAAACACACCTTTGCGCCCCTGGCGCGAGAGCCGCTCATAAATCAGCATCCAGGCACAATCCAGGTTGCGGTCTGACTCACATCTGCCTTCTTCCATACCGCCGCAGGGGCCATTGAGAAGTCCCTTGGCGCAATTGGTGACGGGGCAGATGCCGGCGGTTTCATTGAGAATGCAATCACCGCACAGCGAGCACTTCTCTTCGTACTGGCCGAGGCGGCGGACATTGCCGAGAAACAACGAATCCAGAGCGCCGATGACCCGCTTTTCGGTGTGACTCGAGATCGACTGGATTCCCGCGCCGCAGGTCATGACCATCAGGGCATCAGCCTCTTCAACGGCACTTTTGTTGTGACGCAGATCGCGGCCGGCCCGCATGATATGGCAGGCCTCCTCGATCACGACACTGCCGGTGACCTCCCGCCCGGTGGAAACCAGCCATTCCTGCATCTGGAAAACCTCTTCCTCTCCGCCGGACTTGCACACGGTAGCGCAGGCGCCGCACCCCACCAGAAACAGCTTATGCTTGCCTTCCAGGTGACGCAGCAGATTCTCTTTCTCTTTTTGCCTGCTGATGATCATGACTTGTTCCTCACAGGACCGGCAAAGAAAAAAGCGCCCGCCGATTCCCAAGGGATCGTGGACGCTCTTTTGTTTTCCAGCTACTTGCTGCAACCGCACCCGGAGGCGCGCCGTTTAGCGCTTTCCAGGGTATTCTGCAGCAGCATGGCAATGGTCATGGGCCCGACCCCGCCGGGCACCGGCGTAATGGCGGCGGCCTTTTCGGATGCCGCGGCGAACTCCACATCGCCCACCAGTTTTTTCTCGCCCACGCGGTTGATGCCGACGTCGATCACCGTGGCGCCGGACTTGATCCATTCTCCCTTGATCATCTCAGCGCGTCCCACTGCGGCAATGACCACATCCGCCGCTTTGACCCGCTGGGCCAGGTCGCGGGTGCGGGAATGGCAGATGGTCACGGTCGCGTGCTGGGCCAGGCACATCAGAGCCACCGGTTTGCCCACGATATTGGAGCGACCGACCACGACAACGTCCGCGCCAGTCAGATCCACGCCGGTGTGCTCGAGCATCTTCATCACGCCATAGGGCGTGCAGGGCTTAAACAGGGGGTTGCCGGTCGCCAGACGGCCGACATTGTAGGGATGAAACCCGTCAACGTCCTTTTTAGGGGAAATCGCCTCCAGCACCTTGCTCTCATCGATATGATCAGGGAGAGGCAGCTGCACCAGAATGCCGTCGATGCGCTCATCGGCGTTGAGCTGGGCCACAAGTTCCAGCAGCTGCTCTTCGCTGGTTTCCGCCGGCAGTTTGTGCTCATCGGAAAAAATTCCCGCTTCGGCACAGGCCTTTTCCTTCATGGTGACGTAAACCCGGCTGGCCGGATCATCCCCCACCAGTACCACCGCCAGGCCGGGGGTCACATCACACTTTTTCAGCTCTGCCGTTTCGTCCTTGATCCGGGTCCGGATTTCCTTTGCAATCGCCTTACCGTCAATAATGTGAGCCACGCCTGTCATACCTCCTGAAATCGGATTGGAATTTATCGAATAAGGATACCAAACTATACGCAACGGAAGCGGGAAAGTAAAGACGGGCGCACGGTCCACAAAAGGCCGAAAACACAAAAGACCCCGGATCCGGGGTCTTTTGTGTTGCATCGTTGATCGTTATGGATTTACTCGTTTGCGGCTTTCGGACAGGACGCGCAACCGCCGCTGTCGCCGCTCGCCGCCGCGCA
>OBLN01000295.1_pt1 | contig 18157 bp, 17 predicted proteins | sample 1519301 | NCBI WGS metagenome assembly OBLN01 (sample SAMEA2452533, study PRJEB22499) | sediment metagenome | reverse complement strand
TGGGAGGTCAGTTTTTTCGATGATATCTCTTGGCATGGTATTATCAATATATTTCTGTTCTCCAATCCATAGGCCGATAATGTTATTTTCATCGCTTGCAAGTACTATATCCCCAAGCGGAGATTGATAATAAGTCGAGTAGTACATTTTTTTATCCTCTAATTTCATTTCTTTATAAACAAGGCACTTCTTAGTCGTCCAAATTAAAACATCCAATACCTACAAGTCCTGGTCCTGTATGAACACCAAGAGCAGGAGAAATTTGCCCTTCCATAAATATTGTTGCATTATCTATATATGGCTGCATTTTTTCTTTGATTTTATCTGCTTCTTCTTGAGCATAACCATGACATATGGCAAGATAATAATTTTTCTTATCCTTGATTTTTTCCTGCACTATTTCTATTAACTTATTAATACTTTGTTTTCTTCCTCTTACCTTTTCTACTGTATAATAAATTCCATCTTCATCACAGGTAATAATCGGCTTTATTTGAAGAACACTGCCAATCATTCCCTCTACACGTCCTAATCTTCCGCCCTTTACAAGATAATGTAGTGTTTGTAAACTATAATATATATTTGAATCTTTAATTTTACTTTCTACTCTGCTAACAATTTCCTCAAAGTGGAGATTTTTTTCAACTAATTGCGATGCATAAATAGAAAGAAATCCAGACCCAAGGGCGATATTTTTTGTATCTATAACTCTTGTCTTGATATTCTTAAAATCTTTACAAACCAATTCAATTGCTTTACATGTACCACTTAATCCTGAAGAGATTACGGGAATAATTATTTGATCATACCCATCCGAAATGATTTTTTCTATTGTTTCACGCATTTCACCAATAGTTGGCAAACTCGTATGAGGTATTTCATTTTTTAGATTTTCATACACTTCTTCTGGTGTAATATCAATTCCATCACGATAAGATTTGTCTTTATAATTAATACTAAGTGCCATTTCATAAATATGAAATTTTTGCAATAACTTTCGTGGTACATCTGAGCAAGAATCTGTTAATATAGCAATTTTATTTTTATTCATGATCTTCTCCTTCTGATTTCACGGAATTTATGTTCCTTTTAATTTTTGTTTCTATAATTTTTTCAGTTAATAATTTATTAGATAGGGCTGTTGTAATGGCAGAGATAGCAAGCCTTTCATATTTTATTTCGCTTTTCTCCAATACATAAGGATTACCTTTTTCGAAAACTGGAATAAAAACTTTTTGCATAGATTCCTCAAATACTTCGCAAAAAGAATCATAAGCTGTTTTTTCGCTTCCTTGCATTGCAATCTGCAGTTGAATTCCATCTTTAATTTTTGAGATTGGGAGTATCTGTTTAAGTATGGTAATAACAATAACGTGTGCAATATGAATTTTTTCATACTTTTTCTTGATTGGTTTTGGCATCATTGACCATTTTACATAATTATTTACCATGCTTTTAGTAATAAGCTTTTCATCACTAATCTGCATAAAAGATAATTCATCATCAACAATTTGTAACATCTGATCAATATAGATTGCAAAATCCGGTAAATCATCCCACAAGGTTAATTTTACTTCGCTCATTGCTCTGCTATATTCATATAATTCTGAGTTATTTTTCATTGTTTTTTCCTTTTCATAACGATTGTATATGGTTATTATAACTATATCATATTGATAATAAAACAGCACTAAAATAATCTCCTAGTGCTGTTTTTTTTGATTGATTAAAAGCTATGTAAATTTCAAAAATATCATCGGAAATTTTTCTGTGAAGAACTCATTTTTTATTTCATCTTTGCAAATTTAAGAAGGCAAAGTATTAGTAGTACTAGTTATTTGATTGTATCATCTGTAGAAATAATTCAGTAATTTTTGGGTCAAACCGTTTACCTGCATTAGCTTTCATTATCTGAATTGCTTTTTCTTTACTTTCAGGATTTGATTTTCCTTCCCTTCTAAGTATTCGTTCATAGGCTTCTGCAATAGAAATAATTCTTGAAATCAGTGGAATTTCTTCGCCTTTTAGCCCTTTTGGATATCCTTTACCATCCCATCTTTCATGATGATTATAAACATATTCTGCTAAATCTAACGTATCATCAAAAAGATTTAAAATACGATATCCGACCATAGGATGTTGCTGCACTCTGTCCATCTCATCCTTAGTCAAATTATCTTTTGTAAGAACATTACTATCCAATACAATCTTTCCTATATCATGTAGGTATCCTGCCCGTTTAAGTTTCCCTATTTCCGTATCCGTCATGCCTAATTCAGTACCAATATCTCCACATAATTGACTGACACCCTCCGAATGTTGTTTTTCTGCTAAGCTTTCAGCGTGTAATGTATTGATAATCGTATCTATGATATCTTTGTTGACGGATTTACGGTTCATCATTTTATCCTTGTACATAGCATTCTCTGCATTGGTGAATACTTCTCCAATAGATTGATCAACGCTTGTTTTTGTATCAACTCCTATTGAAACACTGCACTTTATGGCAGCAACTTTTGCTTTTGAAAAACTGCTACGAATTCGATCGAGAACCTTTTGCGCTTTTTCGTTATCCGTTTTAGGTAAAAGTATTACAAATTCATCCCCACCTATGCGAGCGATAAGATCACTCTCCCTACAAGATTGAACGAGTATTTCGGAAGTCTTTTTAATCAACGAGTCCCCTACTTCATGACCAAAGATATCATTGGTCAATTTTAAACCATTTATATCAGCAAAGATTACGGAAATAGGTAGATTATCAACGGTATCTAATTTCATTCGATTTTTATCAAAGTATTGTCTATTATATAACCCTGTTAAAGTATCATGATAACTTAAATAATAGAGTTCTTCTGTTCTTTTATCCACAGTATCTTCAAGATTATCTATAATGTCTTCTATTCCATCAGCTACTTTATTAAGGCTAACGGATATTCTTCCTATTTCATCATTTCTTACAACAACGACCCTTTGAGATAAATCTCCGGAAGACAAGGCTTCCGAAACATGTAATAAATTGTACATAGGCTTCATAAGTTTTCTTGTAATTGCAAAATAAAGAGAAATAGATATCAACAATGCAACTACAGCCAGGGCTATTGCCATCCGCATATTATCTACTACATTAGAAAGTAGCAAATCTTCAGGAATTGCAGATATAATGACCCATCCTAACCCCCCCATATTTATTTCTTTGATGTTCATATAGTAATTCTCGTTTTCTCCTTTATAAAGAAACTGTGCATTCTGATTTGTAACATATTCTTCATACGCTTGGGGTATTTCAAAGCCTTTTATATCACTAATGTTGTATCGTTTTAATGTCCCATCTTGAAGTTGATAAAAATTATCTATACCCATTGAATTGGCAATTAGAGAACCTGTATTTTTCTCGATAATAATACTATGACCATGATAGGGACGTACCGTTTCCTCAAGGTAAGATCCAACCCCCGAAAGAAGCATATGGGTTCCAAGGACACCCTGTAACTTTCCTTCCTTGTTAAAAATAGGCCGTGCAGCCGAAATGCTTAAATCATTCATGACAAAATGTTTGTAAATTGGTGAAAAAACAGGGCCACCTCGACCTTCAGCAGCTTTATACCATTCACGTGTTCGTGGATCAAATTGTCCCGCCTCCAAAACAAGTTCATCCCTTGTCCAGTCTTCAGTTATAGAATAATACCAAGAATTCCCTCCAGTCGCATCGTTATTTCTCATAATTTCTATTTCGCCATCTTCATTCCTGCGTACTCCATAATAATCGCCATTTGCAGTGCCAAAGCTAAAGCTATATATTTCTTCATCACGTGATTTTAAAACACCGACAAAAAATCTATCTCGCTGGTTTTCATTACTAAAATCAATGATCCCGTCCTGTAACGTAGTATAATGTAACTCGTTTATGTCCTCAGGCTTATGCAGAAAAACATATATATTTTCATATATATTTTCATTTAGAGTCACTGCTATTCTTTTAATGATATCTTCAGAGGATGTGTACCAATTTGAAAAAATCATGTATCCAATAGTAATAATTGAGAATAACATGGTTGTTATGAATATAAGTATCATGGTATTTCTGATAGAAATATCCTTTTTCAATCTGCTCTTTCTCAACTTTTAATCATCCTTTTCTGAATTTGGTGGTAATTCACATTTTTATTATTTTAATGATATGATATCATAAGTTTACTTTTAATCTATGGCATATATTAATTTTATTACATATTTCAACATTTTTTGCAAACACAATGAAGATTTATTCTTTCTTTAATTTTAATTTATAAGATAAATGCTAGAAAGCATTACTACAAACTCGTGTATTAAACCTTTTCCCTCAATAGTAAAACAATATACAATGTAACAACCTTAACCTTTTTTAATATAATATTGTATGAGCTCAATTAGGCAACATTTTTGTCTAAAAATGCTGTAATTAACTAATCACAGCATCTGATTATGATGATATAGAAAATAATTAAGAAGGGAAAAATGTATATGAATTTCCTATGAGTTCATTATACAAGGTGATAATAATGAACCTAAATAAACTTATTCTTACGAACAATGCTTGCTTTAAAGCTGGCAAAACAATAATTCCTAAAGGCATCATGGTGCATTCGACTGGGGCTAATAACCCGTGGTTAAAGCGCTATGTTGGTCCGGATGATGGTCGGTTGGGAAAAAACCTATACAACAACCATTGGAATCAACATAAGCCTGACGGTCGTTATGTATGTGTTCATGCTTTTATAGGTAAGCTAAACGACGGAACAATTGCCACATACCAGACGCTACCGTGGAATCATCGCGGATGGCATGCTGGTGGCAAGGGAAATGATACCCATATAGGTTTCGAAATTTGCGAAGATGGGCTAAAAGATACTGCGTATTTCAACGCTGTTTATAAAGAAGCATCCGAACTATGTGCCTATTTATGTAAGCAATACGGTTTGACAGAGAAGGACATTATTTGCCACAGTGAGGGCTACGAGCAGGGCATTGCTAGTAACCATGCAGATGTTATGCACTGGTTCCCCATGCACCGTAAATCAATGGAAACGTTCAGGGCAGATGTGGGAAAACTACTGGCAAGTTCATCAAAGCCTACCACACCCAACAAACCGCAGAAGCTTTATCGTGTTCAGGTTGGAGCTTACAACGTTAAAGCGAATGCCGAGGCAATGCTTGCTAAGGCCAAAGCAGCTGGATTTAAGGATGCATTTATCCGATATAGCGAGTAAGGCATCAAAATAAATAAGATCCGCAGCTGTGATTTGAACATATCCTTGTCAAGTAAACAAGGAAAAAACAAAATCACTCTGCGGATCTTTTTTAATCTAACAAATGATATAGCGCTTTGAGACGATAATCCTAAATGAAAAAATCCACTCCATTAGGCACTTTAAAGTAATTATCCTAATCTTTCTTATATCGCGATAAAAATTGCTTCGTTCTCTCTTCCTTAGGATTTCCAAACACTTCTAGAGGGGAACCCTGTTCCACGATCACTCCACCATCCATAAATAGAACACGATCTGCCACTTCCCGAGCAAAGTCCATCTCATGAGTTACAATAATCATTGTGGTATTGCGTTCTGCTAAATTCCTAATGACCTTTAGCACTTCCCCTGTTAGCTCTGGATCTAAGGCGGAGGTAGGCTCATCAAAACACAAAATATCTGGTTCTAAAGCTAAAGCACGCGCAATAGCAACTCGTTGTTGCTGTCCACCGGATATCATATGGGGATAATAATCTAATTTATCTGATAGTCCGACCTGTGAAAGGAGGGTTTTACCCCTATCCTGAATTTTCTCCAAAATTGCTTTTTTATCCTTTTTATAGTTAGGATCTTCTTTAGCTAGTAGCTCTGCTGCTAAGGTGACATTTTTTAAGACGGTATATTGAGGAAAGAGGTTGAAGTTTTGAAAAACCAAGCCAAAATGCAGCCGCTTTTTTCGTACTTCACTTTCCTTTTGAGTATCGGGATCCATTGCATCGAAAATCACATTATTATTGATGATGATACTTCCCTTATCTGGCCGCTCTAAAAAATTAAGGCACCGTAACAATGTGGTCTTCCCACTTCCAGAAGAACCTATTATTGCTATGGTCTCTCCTTTGTCTAAGGAAAAATCAATATTTTTCAAAACTTGCAAGGTTCCAAAATGTTTTTCAATATTTTTCACTTCTAAAATTGTCATTTAGCATCCCCTCCTTTTATGCATGAAAATAATTCAGTTTCTTTTCTAGCCAATCAAGTAATAAGGTTAATGCCCCCACAAATACAAGGAAGTAAATTCCTGTGGCAAATAGAGGCCAAATAAGTCCCTTACTGCTGTACTCACCAGCCATCATTATAATCTCTTTATTTGCTATAATACGGGCAAGGGATGTATCCTTAACTAAGGTAATTACTTCGTTACCCATTGGAGGAAGGATACGTTTTACTACTTGAAGTAAAGTTACCTTGAAAAAAATCTGAATCTTTGTCATACCCAATACTTGACCAGCTTCATATTGACCCCTGGGTATACTCTCAATTCCGCCTCTATAAATCTCTGAAAAATAACAGGCATAGTTTATAACGAAGGCAACAGTTGCCGCAACAAAACGCCCTGAATCACCATTAGGCCAGGAAAAAGACAGGTCTAAAAGGCCCGGTCCAAAAAAAATAATCATAAGCTGCAACATCAAAGGAGTTCCTCTAATAATCCAGACAAATGTTCGCACTAGCCATTGAACTGGACGAAAACGGCTCATAGATCCAAAAGCAATTAACAACCCTAAGGGTAGGGCAAACAAAAGCGTTAATACAAAGAGCTTTGAATTTATTAAGAAGCTTTCCGATAGCCGACCAAAAATCACAAAAACTTGATCCATATATATCACCTCTATACAAAAGCAGTAGGACAGAGGGTAATCCTCTGTCCTCGCTTCATTTCATTTGCTAGGAAAATGTTACTTACTATCCTATCTTTCGTTTTTAATCTTTAACCCTAAAGCCATACATCAAAGACGCTTTATTTCTAAAATATATACAATAAACTTATTGAGCTAACTCTAAGCCGTACTTTTCAGCCAGTTCAGCCATAGTGCCATCAGCAATGAATTTATCAAAAATATTGTTTACTTCTTCAGCTAAATCGGAACCTTTACGGAATGCAACTCCATAATTTTCTTCAGCTAATTGATCTACGATAACAATATCATCATAGCTTGTACCTTCACCAGTCATAGTGTTTGCCAAAGTTAAATCTAATACCGCAGCATCAACAGTGCCAGCCTTTACTTCCATAAGAGCATCTGTTTGCTTTGTCTTAGGTACATAACTTGCTTGCTTTAAGTTATCATCTGCCTGGATGGTGTCTTCTCCAGCGGAACCTTGTTCTGCAGCTACATTCTTGCCAATTAAGGATGCAGTATCTTTATAATCCATACCATCTTTCACTACAACTACTTGCGCATTTTTAATATAAGGCTTAGTAATTTCCATGGTTGCTTTACGATCCTCGTCTATTGTCAGACCGTTCCAAATCGTATCAATAGATTTTGCATTTAGTTCCACCTCTTTGGTATCCCAATTAATCTCAACAAATTGAGGTTCTAGGCCCAGTTCTTCACTGACTAAAGTTGCTAGCTCTGTATCAAAGCCTGTAAAAGTACCACTTTCATCTGTATAGTTCATAGGTTCATAATCTGTGTACCCAATGACCAACTTACCATTACCTTGAACATAAGCTAAATCGCTTTCGTCCTGAGACTGATTATCTTCTGTGTTTCCACATGCAGCTAATCCAAGAACCATCATTAGCAATAAAAACAAAGATATAAATTTTTTCATTATTAATTCCCCCTATTTCAGTTAAAAAACTCTTTTAACATTATACTTACTTTATCTGAATAAAGCAAGTGGGTTTTTAGAAAAACTCAAAGAGACTCTATAAAGAGAGACTATCATCTAAGGTTTACCTTAGTTGATAGTCTCTCTTTATTCTTAACATTCACTTTTTACATCTTCATGTTCTACTTTAAGAGTAGCAAAAACCCTATATTATCAGCGGTTACCTAGTTCAAGTTATACATTAACTCGTGAATGTGTAGTGATCATGGTATTAAGAGGGATCAAACAATTTTTTCTTGAATCCTTTGTTCCTTTATTTTTGGTTGAATTTCGCCAGCTTTAGTCAAGGCTAATTTTGTAGAAACAGGACCTATTAACTCATAAACAATAGTTGCAAATAATACAACTGTTCTAATTTCATTCCCGTATGTAGGTAAAACATTCATCGCCATACTGGATAATCCAATAGCGACTCCAGCTTGTGGTATTAAATTAAAACCTAAATATTTTTTAACAACAGAAGGGGCATTGGAAACATGAGCACCTAACCCCGCACCCCCAACCTTTCCTATTACACGAGCTATAACATATATAATTCCAACTAACCCGACTGTAGGTATTAACGAAATATCTAAAGCAGCCCCTGAGAAGAAGAAGAACATCATAAATAATGGTGGCGTAATGGTGTCTACTAATTCAAAAGTTTCTTTATTGGTTTCAGATATATTAACGTATATAGTACTCATAGTCATACAGGCTAATAAAGAAGAAAAACCTAAGCTATTGGATACCCCAACACATAATACGATCATTGCAATGGTGATACTCAAATAATTTCCTTTACCGTTAAACCAACGTAACGAAAGAGTTAAAATAACTCCTAATAATGCTCCAAAAGCTATTCCTCCAAATATTTCTATCATAGGATCCTTTAAAGAAACGAGTAAGGAAACTGATCCTGGAGATTGCAATATCTTTGCAATAGCAGTCGCTATACCAAAAACGATTATGGCTATAGCATCATCTATAGCAACTACTGGTAACAAGGTTGTCGTAACTGGGCCTCGAGCTTTATATTGTTTAATAATCATTAATGTAGCTGCTGGTGCTGTTGCAGAAGCAATAGCACCTAATAAAAGTGCAAAGGAAAAATCGTAGCCAAATAATACTAAAACAGTAGTTACTAAGATAGTTGCCCCTAAAGCTTCAGAAATAGCAATAACAATTGAGGATTTCCCTACCTTTTTCAAATAATTAAGTTTAAATTCCGATCCTATAGAAAATGCTATAAAGCCTAAAGCCAAATCCGTTATAATAGAGAATTCTCCTATCACATCAATAGGGATAATATTTAAAAATGACGGACCGGCTATAAGCCCTATTACAAGATATCCTGTTACGTGTGGAAGTTTCAGCCTATCCACTATTTTACTAGCAATTAGTCCAAATATAAGAGCAAGAGCAATAAATATAAATGTATTTAATTCCATCTTTGTCACTCACACAACCCTTCTACATAGGTAATGGGAATAGAAAAAATAATGCCACTATTCGGATCTCTACAATCAACAACTTCTTTTATAGCTACTTTTGCTTTAATCATTTCTTCGTCCCTAAGTACAAACATTAAAATCTTACTTTTACTATTTGAAATATTTTCATCCACCAGATGTCTTAAAATTCCAAACATGGGAAGATCCTCCACATCTGCTATGGACTGGGCCATTCCTGTTCCGTCGACAACAGTTCCTCCTTTAACACCTACTTTGGCAAGTTTTTTCATAATTTCATCAACCGATTCTACTTTTTTTAAAATAAGTACTAATAATTGCATTGTTGATACCCCCTTCTCATTATACATTGATCAAATAGGTAGCTTTCAGCCCATTGGCTCATTGCATATTTACACAAATACAAATAGACGATTTAAAAAGTAGACCATAAAAAAACAGCCTACCCACTTGATAAATATATAATTGTTATGTTAAAATGTATATTTTTTATATACATAAATCATATACCTTTTTTTTAGACCTGTCAAATACGATACATAGGTTAGCCTTGTAACAGTAAGGTATATTCTATATAATATCTGTTGAGCACACAGTTAGGAGGAAATAAATTGATTCGTACTATTTATGCTTATATTATTATCGTGCTTTCATTAATACTTACTATTATTGGATATTTATTTTTACAAGTATTAAAGCTATTCATAGGGATGGAAACTCAAAAATCCTACGTGCATTTCTTTGCATCTACGTGGGGAAAGATTTGTGTTGGAACCTCTGGCAGTATAATTACCGTCACTGGATCTGAAAAAATCCCTAATACCAATGTTCTTTTTGTAAGTAATCATCAAAGCAACTATGATATTCCACTTCTGCTAAGTAGAATTCCTCGCCCTATTGCCTTCGTTGCAAAAGTAGAAATAGCTAAAATTCCTCTTATGAGTCATTGGATGAAAGAGATGGGCTGTATATTTTTAGATCGAAGCGATATTCGGCAATCTTTAAAAGTTATGCAAGAAGGTACAAAAAGGCTAGAAGATGGATATAACATGGTCATATTTCCTGAGGGAACTCGATCTAAGGATGGTACTATGAGCGAATTTAAGCAAGGTAGCTTGCGGCTAGCTACTAAAGCAAATGTACCTATTATCCCTGTTAGTATTATAAATTCAGGTAATATGTGGGAGTATTCTGGCAGACGCATTACAAAAACTCAGGCAGAGATAATTTTTCATGATCCAATATATCCTGATAAATTATCAAAAGAAGAAGTAAAAGAATTACATAAAACAGTGCATAAAATAGTTGAGGGTCCGTTAATCGGTGGAAAAACAAAAAATTAAATATTTTAAAAGACTGCCAATCGAGGATATCTCTTAGTTGGCAGCCTGTGCTTATTTATTAATTTTTTGGAGCTGGTGCTTTTACAACAATTAACTCTAACGTATCATCGCTAAGATTCTTAACATTCATTTTTGTGTCTACAGGAATCTTAAGTAAAGTTCCATTAGGATATTCATGAATATCCTGGTCGTTGAGGCCAATAGAAAGTGTGCCTCTTACTACCGTCATATAAACATTAGAATTTGAAAAATGTTCTGGCAATCCTTCACCATTATTAAAAACCATGTGTAGATAATGAAGGTTCTCATCAAAAATAACTTTTTCTACTGCTTTTTCGTTGCTAGTCGATATTTTATATTCTTGTTCAATCATTTAATCATTCTCCTATTCCTATTAATATTTATTGATTGCATGGCTTATAAAACTTTTTAATTCTTGTTTTACACTTTCTAAATCACAATCTTCTTTGCTAGATTTAATACTTAACACCGTACCACGAATAGTACTAAATATTATCCTTGCTGTTACTGCTGTGTTTAGCTCCCTTATTTCCCCAACTTGTAAAGCATCATCTAAAATCTCTTTAAAAAAAACCGGTAGCTGATGGGCAAAGTTTTTAACGCCCTGTAGGTGCTGTAGCTCAGGATTTATACTTTCCTGAACCAGAACAATACCCAAATCTTGATCACTTTCTAGTTCATGGAAATGAAAGTCTAAAAATAGGTTAAATTTTTCAGTATGACTACAAGTCAACTTTTGTAAAGATTTTAAGTATTCCACACGTTTTTTATATTCTTTTAGAAAAATATAATCTAGTATAGATTCCTTAGTTTTAAAATAAGTATAGATTGTACCTACTGCAATACTTGCTTTTTCAGAAATCATTTTAGTAGTGGTATTAAAATATCCTTTTTGAGCTAGAATTTTTATTGAGGTTTCTACGATCAAATCTTTTTTTATAATCATTCCTCCAATCTGAGTGAACGCTCATTCATATTTTACCACAAAACTATGATTTAAAACAATAATTATTAAAATGTTTTTTAATAATTTTATATGTAATAGACTGTCAAGAATAAAGCCTTTTGGCAGCCTATTTAGCGTTGTGTTTAATGAACTATTTTTCACTACTCTCTATCGTTTTAGTATTAATTACAAATCCTTTAGCATTTGATTGCTTTGTACAAAACCCTCCCATGGATCCCCTTTACCAAGTCTTAATACCGCTTCTTCCATATTGATACTATCTGGGGCGACGGTATCCAGCTCATCCCAAGAAATAGGCATAGACACCTTAGCACCCTTTCTTGCTCTAAGTGAATAAGGGGCAATACTAGTAGCTCCTCTACCGTTACGTATCCAATCAATAAATATCTTGTCCTTACGTTTTGACTTTCTCACATTACTTGTGTACCGATCAGGCCATTTTTTCTCCATAACCTCAACTACACTCCTTGAAAAAGCACTAACGGACTCCCAATTTGCGGAGGGTTTTAAGGGGACGACCACATGATATCCCTTGCCACCACTAGTCTTTAAAAATGAGTTTAGATTTAGTTCATTAAGAATGTCTTTAATATCTCGCACCCCTTGACGCACATGCTGTAAATCCATTCCCTCATCGGGATCTAGGTCAAAAACCATTATATCTGGTTTTTCTAATTCTTCTATCCTACTTCCCCATGTATGAAACTCCAAAGTACCCATTTGCACTTCTGAAATTAAACCAGTGACGTCCTCAATATAAAAATAATCTTTTCTTTCTCCCCTGCTATTAGCAATAGATATGGTTTTAACTCCTTTATTACTTGAACTAGGGTGTTTCATAAAAAAGCATGTATTAGATATCCCTTTAGGGCATCGTACAACGCTTAAGATTCTACGGTTTATATAGGTGAGCATGAGTCTTGAAACATCTTTGTAATACTTAATGACATCTTCCTTAGAAATACCCAAATCCTCATATATTACCTTATCTGGGCTGCTTATCTTCACTCCTTCTATTGTATGCTTTTCATCTGTCTCCGTTATTTTTTTGACCTCATGAACGGTAGAGAAGTCTACTTCCTCTTCATTAATCTTTTCTCTTACTACATCCTTCGGGTCCTTATCCCTTCGCAAGCCTTTGTAACTTGCATGCCTTAATAAATTATCTTTTGTCCATTCATTAAATTTGATTTCCGCTATTAATTCGGGTTTAAGCCATGTAATATCTTCGTTTGATTTTAATTTAAGTTGAGATTCAAAAGGACAATCTAACCTCTGTATATTTTCAAATTCTTTTCTTAAAGCCTTCTCATCCGTTCTGCTGATACCAGTGCCAGCACGACCTACATAAACTAATTTTCCCCCTTCATATATACCAAGAAGAAGTGAACTAACCCCACTTGTTTTCTTATCAGAAATGGAATATCCACCTATAATGAATTCCTGCCTTTTATCACATTTAAGCTTAATCCAATCACCATTTCTGCCTCCACTATAAGGGGAGTTGACCTTCTTACCTACAATACCCTCCATTCTTTGTTCACAGCTAACGGAGAAACTCTCCTGCCCGCGACCTATAACATACCGACTATAGTAAAGTTTTTGTGGAGCATCCTCCATCAAATGTTCAAGCATCTTTTTTCTATCTAATAAAGGTTTCTCTCGAATGTCTACACCATCTAAAGCAAGCAGGTCAAAGACGATGTAGGTTAAACTTTTATTCTGAGCATTTTTTACATAGTTTTGTAATGCATTAAAATCCGATTTACCTTCTTCATCTGTAACGACTACCTCTCCATCTAAAACCATTGCCCTACCAGCGGCCCAAGTAACAAGAGAAGAGGCGATACTTTGAAAGTACTTTGTGTAGTCGTTGTTATTTCTCGTTAAGAGCCGCACATTATTTTCTTCTACAAAGGCCAGAATTCTATAGCCGTCGTACTTCAACTCGTAAAGCCAGTCTTCACTCTTAGGGACCTCATTAACAAGTTTAGCGAGCTGGGCTGTAACCTGATAGAAGGGATTTTTTACTATTTTTTCCTCTTCCTCTGCCTTAATTTCATCCATAGTACGCCCTGTTCTTATACTGGTGGTATATTCAGATACTACATCAATGCTTTTTACAAATTCATCTTTCTCTTTTAATAAAATCCAATTTTTCTTATGTTCACTAGATTTTGCCTCCCACCTAATCAAGGTCCATTTGCCCTTAAGTCGTACTCCATGTAGTAGAAACTTAAGAGCTCCTTTACTAAGTCCTTCATCAACATTTCCATCAGGTTGCCAATAACCCTCATCCCAAAGCATGACTACACCCGCCCCGTATTCTCCACTCGGAATAGTTCCCTCAAAATTTCTATAGTCAAGTGGATGGTCCTCTACTTGTACAGCAAGTCTCTTATCCTTTGTGTCATAGGAAGGTCCTTTAGGTACCGCCCAGCTTAAAAGGACGCCACCCCACTCTAGGCGCAAATCATAATGTTCTCTACGAGCAATATGGTGCTGAATAACAAACCTTAAATTCTCCCTTGTATCTTCTACCATTCCTTCAGGTTCTATCGTTCGATTAAAATTTCTCTTTTGATTATATTCCTTTAATCTTGGGCTCATAGATTAAGCAGTTTCCTTATCCTTTTTTGCTTTTTCTACACTGGCCTTTAAAGCATCCATTAGATCGATAACTTTACTGACATTTTCCGTTTCAGCAGAGACAATTTCCTTTCCAGAAACTTTTGATTCAATAAGGGTTTTAAGCTTAGCTTGATATTCATCCTGGTATTTTTCAGGATTAAAAGGGGTATCCATGGAATTAATCAGCATTTTAGCCATGTCTAGCTCTTGTTCAGATACCTCTGGCTTTCCATACTGTTTTTGGAGTTCTTTGATGTCATCTGCATAATGCATAGTAGAAATAAGAATACCTTCCTCCCTTGGAATGATAGCCATTAAGGTGTCCTTTGTACCCATAACCGTCTTACCAATGGCGATTTTTTGCTCGTTCATTAAGGCTAAGCGGAGTAGCTCAAAGGCTTTTTCACCGCCGGTTTCAGGTGCTGCCTGATAGGTCCTTTCGTAATAGACGGGAGATATTTGATTTAATTGAGCAAAATGAAGAATTTGTATGGACTTTTCCTTTTGCGTCTTAATCTTCTCTATATCTTCATCCGTAATGACCACATACTTGTCCTTATCGTACTCAAAACCTTTAACGATATCCTTAGATGTAACTTCCTTTCCACAATGGCCACAGGTTTTTTTGTATCGGATACGACTATTGTCCTCTTCATGAAGCTGATTAAAACGAATGTCGTTGTCTTGAGTCGCAGTATACATGGCAATAGGAATGGAAACCATGCCAAATGTTATAACTGATTTTCTTGATATCATAAAAAACACCTCCAATGATTATGTTCCCAATCAGTAATAATATTTGATATTTTTGGTATTAATATTCAACGGTTTTCTTTTACAGGCGATATCGTGAAATTTTAGCATAGCCAATGGATAAAATGGCAGGGAAACCTAAGAGAATTGACTATTGACTTAAGGAAAAAGTCATTTTACAATGAATAGAATAACAATAACGTAAATGTTGCAGGTAATTTGTATGCCCATCTATAGTGATATCCCTCAGAAAATGCATGCAAATATAATCCCTCATGTCATTTTTCGCTGAATAAAATAAGTTAGTGATAAAAGGTACCTGCACTTTATGAAAGAAAGGATATCTACTACTATAAATGAAGGAACTTGTTTTTACATTCAATAATCAACAAATCAAACACGGTGATCCAACAACCATATGTGGAATTGTCAATGTAACACCTGATTCATTTTCTGATGGTGGAAAATGGTATGGAAAAGATAAAGCTGTCAACCACGCCTTAGAATTAATCGAACAGGGATGTACAATGATCGATATTGGTGGAGAGTCTACACGACCAGGTAGTACTTATGTAAAGATTCAAAATGAAATTGATCGTATTGTGCCTGTCATTAAAGACTTGAAGGAAAAAACAGACGTACCCCTTTCCATTGATACTTGGAAAGCCGAGGTAGCCAAAGCTGCTATTGAGGCAGGCGCAGATATTGTCAATGATATTACAGGCTTATTAGGCGACAAGAACATGGCCTCTGTCATTGCCAATTCTAAAGCAGGTGCAATCGTCATGTTTAATCCAGTTGTTGCGCGACCAAATCACCCTGGGTCAACCATCTTCCCCTCCTTTGGTGGTGAAGGTGCTTTTTCAAACAATGAATTAAAAGCTTTTGAACATATGGATGAAATTGAACTCATGAAGCGTTATTTCCAAAAGTCCATAGAATACGCAAAAATGGCAGGCATCCCTAAAGAGCGCATTCAATTAGATCCTGGAATTGGCTTTGGCTTGACTAAAAAAGAAAATTTGAATATCATTCGTCAAATCAACATCATTCACGAATGGGGTTACACCTGTTTCTTAGGGGTCTCCCGCAAGCGATTTATTCAAAATATTCTAGAAGAGGCAAGCTTTAATACAGATACAGAAACGGAGGAAGGTTTCCGCAATCGAGATCAAGCTTCAGCCGTATTGACGTCTATTGCTTCCTATTTAGGTGTGGAGGTTGTTCGCGTTCACTCTGTAAAAGAGCACGTTCTAGCAGCAACAATCGCTGATTCTGTACGCCTTGCAGAGAGTTTAAACGATGTAAACTTTAACGCCTACGGTCAAAGGTAAATCTTCCGCTGCCTGCCTATGACCTATTGAAAAAGTAAAAAGGATTATTATAAAGGGCATACGATTAATTTTTAATCCATCACAAGGTGGCTTTTCCATGCCCTTTTTATTTTTCATACATAACGGTTAGAAAAATCCAACAATTATAGTTTAATATCCAATACATCATCAAACGGTATCGTAGTGTTCACTATTTGTAGCACTCTAAAAACTTCATCTATACGTGATACCAATCCAGTTATCTCCAAATATTCTCCTTGAAAATAATAGACCACAGTAACTTTCTTACCACATTCTAAAAGATGCATTTTTCTATCGAGTTCCACTGCCATATCATCAGACAATTCTATTTTAGGAACCCGTATCTTTTCTTTTTCAGCTAGGGCTTCAGGTAGCCCTTTTAATGCCGCAAAGGGCATAAATTGTTTTGCGCGTTGTGATACTGGCATTCTCCCTCTTTGCTTATTCTCCACTTTTATGACCGCCTATCTGTCTGTTTCGTTCCATGGTAGTTGCAGCTTCCTCAAAATTCATGCCCTTAAGTATAATATTTTTACCAAATTTCTTTTTTAGTGCTACAACGGTTTTCTGTATTTTTCGATTGCGTTCAAGATCTGCATAATTATCAAAAAAACTATATTGCCTGCATTCCTCTGGGATCACATTATTACAACAAATATTTATTTTTCGAATTGGAATCTTTTCATTAACTATTTTTTTATATAATTTCTCAATAGCTGGTATCATAATGGTATCTGAATTGGTTTCAATAGGAAGGGATGTTGTTCCATGAGCTGGTGGCGCACAAGCTCCCTTAGTGTATCCCACGTGAAGGGTAATAGATTTTGTAATGAGATTTTTATCGGTAAGATCTAAACATAATAAATCTATCATTTCCTTTACTATAAGTTTTCCTTCCTCGAATTCATAATCCCCCATTAGTACTTGCCCGCTTGTGATACAATTTGACTTTGGCTTATATGCTTTTATATCTGCAATTGTCGTTGGTTCACGACCCCATGCATGGTCAATAAGTAGTTCAGCGTCAATTCCGAACAGCCTATATAGCAAATCTTCATGACCTTTTGCTATCTGTTCCATGGTTGTAATACCGTAGCGTTCTAATCTTCTCGCTGTACCTTTGCCAACTCTCCAAAAATCTGTAAGTGGCTTATGATTCCATAAAGTATGGCGATAGATTTCTTCATCTAGATAACCTATAAAGTCAGGAGAATGCTTCGCTGTAATATCAAGAGCGATCTTTGTTAAATATAAATTTGTACCTATACCACAAGTTGACCTTATGCCAGTTTTCTTCAATATATCAGACATTATTTTTATAGCTAACTCCTTAGCAGTCATATTATAAAGAAACAGATAATCTGTCACATCTAAGAACGCTTCATCTATAGAATACACATGAATATCATCTTTTGAAATATATTCTAAATATATTGCATAAATCTCTGCAGCACATTTAATATATTGCTTCATTCTTGGTGGCGCCATAATATACTCTATGTCTGGAGGTATTTCAAATACGCGGCATCTGTTACGAACTCCAAGCGCTTTCATTGCAGGGGTAATTGCAAGGCAAATGGTTCCATTAGCTCGTTCTGGATCTGCCACAACAAGGTTTGTTGTCATTGGGTCTAGACCTCGCTCTACACATTCCACTGAAGCATAAAAGGATTTAAAATGAGTTACGTTTTTTCATTGTTACTAGAAAGGATGGTTTTAAAGAGTA
>OBLN01000294.1_pt1 | contig 18223 bp, 13 predicted proteins | sample 1519301 | NCBI WGS metagenome assembly OBLN01 (sample SAMEA2452533, study PRJEB22499) | sediment metagenome | reverse complement strand
TTACCTGCGTTTTATGCGTCCGTTTATCACCAGCGAAGGCTGTCTTAAGTGTCATGCTTTTCAGGGTTATAAAGTTGGCGAAATAAGAGGCGGAATCAGCGTGAGTGTACCTCTTAAGAGTTTATCTGCAATCGAATATAATAAAATTATTCTATCTACTGTGACATATGCCTTCATATGGCTTATAGGTCTGGTTGTTATCATTGTGGGATACAGAATGATATACGGAATGATGTTTGAGCTTGCCGAAAGTAAGGATAAGCTGGTGGAGCTTAATGATCAGAAAGCGGCGATTCTTTCATCCACCGGTGAGGCTATCCTCGGGGTTGACAAGGACGGAGACATCATCTTTGTTAACCCGGTGGTTGAGCAGATAACCGGATATGCCAGAGAAGAGCTTTTAGGCAAATCTCACCATGTTGTACTCCACAGGAAAGATAAAGCGGGAAGCTGCCTTGATGAGTCTGAGTGTCTTGTCCGCAAAACAATTGAAGACGGCATGAGAAGAAGGGATGAACAGATTTTTATACGGAAAGACGGTTCTTTGATTGATGTGGAGGTGCTTGCAGCACCTATAAAAAAAGCAGGCAGGGTTCAGGGCGCTGTTATTTCTTATTACGATATAAGTGAACAGATAAAAAACAGGGAAACCATCAAACGATCTCTGGAAGAAAAAGAGATACTGCTTAAAGAGATACACCACCGGGTCAAAAATAATCTCCAGATTATAAGCAGTTTTCTGAATCTGCAGAAAGAAGCCAGCAGCTCAAAGGAAACTGAGGACGCACTGAATGAGGCGGAAAGCAGGGTCATGGCTATGGCTTTGCTTCACCAGTCCCTTTACCGTTCGGAGAATATGTCTGTGGTGCGTCTTGATACATATTTTCACAGTCTTTTTGAGCATATAAGAATGAATATGAAGCAGATTCCCATTAAGATTAAAGAGGATGTGGTTCCTGTATCCATTTCTATAGATACGATAATGTGCTGCGGATTAATTGTGAATGAACTGGTGATGAACAGTATAAAATATGCCTTCAGCAGTGCTGACAGCAATCCTGAGATATGTTTTGTTTTCAGCAATGATGACGGGAACTATTCTATGACAGTCAGAGACAACGGAAAAGGCTATCCGCCGGATTTTGAAATAGACTCTCTTGAAACTCTGGGGCTTCCCATAGTTGTTAACCTTGTTAAGCAGCTTAATGGTCAATATTCTCTTGGCAACGACGGCGGAGCATATTTTGAGGTTACTTTTAAGGCTTAACATCTCCTTGAGTTTATTTTCTTTTTTCTTCATGGTAATACTAAATTAAACTGCGGGCATTTGAACATGCCAAGGAGCCGGCTGTGAAAATATATATACGTCTTTTTTCATTTATAATCATACCTGTAATGTGTGTGACTCTTCTTATGTTTTTTACCTATCAGAAACAGCTTCTGGAGAATGCTGAGAATGAGCTTGTTCATGAGCTTAAAAATAAATGGGAGATCATAAATGCTGCCGGTGTTTTGAATCTTCCTCCACATGAAGCCAGAGGGAAGATCGAAGCAATAAGCCGTTCCGCCCCTCTCCGCATAACAGTCATAAGCCCTGAAGGGGTGGTGATTGACGATTCCTACATCTCCGCTGACTCTGTGCCGGAAATTGAGAATCACAGGTCCCGCCCTGAAATTCAGTCCGCTTTTCAAAAAGGTGAAGGCATGGAAGTCAGATTCAGCGCAACAACCGGACAGCGTATGATGTACTACGCAAGAGAGCTGAAAGAGGGTGGAAATGTTCTGCGTATTGCTTATCCGATGCTTTATGTTGAGAGCTTGAAAAAACAGATGAAGGAACAGGCTTACGCCACTTTTTTCGGGCTTTTTGCTGTGCTGTTTGCCGTTTTATGGTTTATCAGCCTTCGTGTAAGCCGCCCTGTGGTTAAGATAAGCCGTATAGTCGAGGACATAGAAAGTGGGCGCCCTCCTGTATTTCCTGTGTTTAAGAGCAGGCTGATGGATAAGGTGGCGGGACTGATATACCGCACTTACAATGCGCTTGAAAAACAGAAGCATATTCTTGAGGCAGAGAAAAAACAGCTTAACGGGCTGGTGGATCTCCTTGAAGAAGGGATTATTAAGCTTGATAAAAACGGCAGGGTTGAACTTGCCAACAGAAGGGCTGAAAAGATTCTGGGCTGCTCAATTCATGTGGGTGATGATATTCTTGAAAGAGTCACGGACAAGGACTCCATTGTGCTTTCCAAGGAGATTCTTTCCTATGAGGCTGACAGCACAAAGGTTTACGAGCTTCAGAATACGGTTTATGAAATATACGTCCGCTTTATGGAAGGGTCACGGATAATAGTTCTGACCGATATAACAGGCAGCGAACGCTACAGCACCTATAAAAGCGAGCTTATAACAAATATATCCCATGAGCTTAAAACCCCACTTGCCCTTGTAATGGGTTATGCCGAGACGTTAATCGAACATCCTAGTATGAAACCTGAGGACAGGGAAAAGTTTCTGGGCAAAGTTTATAAAGGCACAACTCAGCTTAATCAGATTATTAATGATGTAATTGAGCTTCACAGGTATGAATCATCCTCTGCAGATGATATGGAGGCGGGTGAGGAAACTGATCTGGCGGAATATGCGGAGGAGCTGAAGGATTACTATTCTGATAAATTTGCTCCCGGAATTCGTATCAGCGCTGAAGGTGCCCCTGTGAGGATAAACAGGGCGCATTTAAGCAGTCTTGTCAATAATCTCGTGGAGAACGCCATAGCCTATTCCGGAAAGGATTTTATTGAAGTCAGAATGACGAGCAGCGATGGTGAATTTAACCTTGATGTGGACGACGGAGGACCTGTGATTCCTGCGGAGGAACGTGAGCGGATATTTGAACGTTTTTACACAGTATCAAAATCCCGCAATAAGAATATCTCCAGCACGGGACTGGGGCTTTCAATAGTTAAACACATTTGCAGACTTTACAGAGGCAGCATCACCCTTGAGCCCAACACCAGAGGCGGTAATAGCTTCAGAGTACGTATCATCCAGCCGGACTAAAAAGTTGCCGATATTTTGCAGTCCCATGGATGGGACTGCGCCGTGCGAAGCGAAGCCGCATTAAATGCGGCGTGAGCGTGTGAGACAAAAAGACAGGATGTGCTTTTTGTCTCATGAAGTCAGTGCGGTTTGCTGATGGGTGCGCTCTCGCTTGTCATCAGAACCTGCGCTATGTTGAATGTGTGGTCGCCAATTTTTTCAAGACAGTTCAGTATATCAACATAGATAAGCCCTGCGTCAATGGTGCATTCATTAGCGTTGAGTCTTTTCACATGGTTCTTTTTAAAGCGTTTTCTCATGCTGTCTATTATATCTTCATCTTCAGTGTCAATATTGTTGCTGCCGCTGACGAAACATTCCATTGTCTGTTTGTAGAATCTTTCAACAACTTCATAGATGTTTCTCAGCTCTTCATTTGCTTCAGGGGAGAAGACAATCTGTTTCTTCTTAATTTTCTTGATAGAATTGAAAATACTTTCGGAGTAATCACCGATTTTTTCGAGATTGTGGACGATATGGTGCATTCTGTTGATCTGTGAGGCGGAGTTCTGGCTGATGTTTTTCATGGATAGCTTAACAAGAAAGGCGGAGATCTCCTTGTCAAAGGTATCCAGATAGCCTTCACAGGTTTTAACATTTCCCAGTTCCGACTCATCTCCGCTTACAAGGTATTTTCTGGTTGCCTCGACCATATTCCCCGCATAACCGGACATGCGGAGAACCTCTCTTTTTGCCTGCTCAACGGCTATGGCAGGGGTACTCATAATGTTATCACTCAGACGAACCATCCGGTTTTCATCCGGTTTATCCGGTTTGACCATCACTTCACAGATTTTGGCAAGATATTGTATAAACGGCAGGAAAATAACAAGATTTATCATATTAAACATGGTGTGGAGGTTGGCTATGTGGCGTGCGATATAAGGCTTGGAACCGTCCGCCGCCACGAAGTCTGCATCGTTGGGAGTAAGGAAATTTACAAACTCCACCAGATATTTCAAAATGAACAGCATATATACAACGCCGAGAAAATTTATGAGGAAATGCGCAAAAGCAGCCTGCTTTGCTGTTCTGTTTGTGCCTATGGCAGCGAGGTTGGCGGTTATTGTTGTTCCTATATTTTCGCCCAGAACAAGGGCACAGGCACCGTAAAAATCTATCAAACCTGTTGTCGCAAGGGCTATTGTTATGCCTATGGTAGCAGATGAACTCTGAACAATAACTGTAAGGAATGCTCCCGCAGCCACAGCAAGAACAGGGTTGCTTGAGAAATAGACAAACATGTCCCTGAAGCCGTCTGTTTTGCGTAAGGGAACGAAGCCGTCCTTCATTATTTCCATGCCAATGAAAAGCATACCGAATCCGAGCAGAATTTCGCCCCAATACTGTTTGGTAACATCCTTAGAGAACATTTTAAGTATCATACCTATGGCAATGGCGGGGAGGGCGAGTGCGTGTATGTCAAATGCGATGAGCTGGGCAGTGACTGTTGTGCCGAGGTTTGCGCCGAGTACAACGCTGATTGCCTGAGAAAGATTCATTAAGCCGGCGTTTACAAACCCCACTACCATTACGGTTGTGGCAGATGAACTTTGGATAATCGCAGTGACTACGAGCCCTACAAATGTGCCTACAAATCTGTTGCTTGTGAGCTTTTCGAGGGCTTTTTTGAGTCCCTGCCCTGCGGATTTCTGAAGAGCTTCGGACATGAGTTTCATGCCGAATATAAAAAGACCGAGACCTCCGAACAGTCCCGAAATCAGGTTAAACCAATCTGATGATGCCACTGGATATTCCTCCCGCCGACAAGAATCTGACAGGAATATAACCGTAATATGACATTTTTGACAACCTTAACATGAGACAGGAATAAAACTTTTTTGAAAAGTCTTCCTAACGAACTGATGGTAATAAAACTTAATCCTTTTTTGAAAGAACGCTGACAAGCATAAAGCTTTCATTCTCTTGAAATGCTGTTCCGCTGAAATCACCGTAAAGGACGCATGAAGCAAAGCCGGCCTTCGCAGCCGCCTCTGTAAGTTCTTTGTGAGTAAGGGGATAAAGAAGGACAGACGAAGAGAATGTCTCTCCGCCTGCGGTTAATGTTCCTATGAATTCTATGTTTTTTTCGTTGTATACGTAATCTCTGCGGAAGCTGACGGAACCTGTTTCTATGGAAGGGAGTCCCGCCGGGCGGTTTTTCAGTATCCGGGTGTAGTTCAGTATCTGTATTACTGCCTTGCCGCCCTTTTTCAGTGTACGGGCGAAGCCTTTCAGTATCTCTTCCGCATCTTTGGGATCTGCGCAGTGGGCAAGTGTGTTCCCTATGCAGTATACAAGGGAAAATCTGCCGTCAAAACCAGCAGGCAGACTGCGCATATCGCCCACGGACACATTTTCTGAGTAGCTGATAAGTTCCGGCACATACTCAATGCCTTCTGCTGTGAAGCCTTCTTCGTGAAATTTTCTCACGTAGGCTCCTGTGGCACAGCCTATGTCGAGGACTTCATCTCCGGCATATTGTTTAAGAAAGCCGAAGGTGGTATCTGAAAACGGGAAAACCTCATCATAAGCCTTTGCGAGTATGCGGTAGAATTCCATGGCGCCTCCTAAAACATTATACGCAATTCTGCGCTGCCTGTCGCACCGGAATTTATTTTTTTATCGTTCAGAACTTCATCATCGTCATCAAGAATCTGGTATCTTGCGCTTGTGATCATTCCTGCTGAGAGTACAAGTTTAGCATAATTGTATATGTCTTTTTCTGCTTCAAGGCTGACAGAGGCTATTCTTATTTTGAGTTCAGAATCCTCCGGATAGTCTTCGCCGAGGTAGTAGGTGTCTTTATTGTTTGCATAAACAAGTGATGTCCTGAAACTGTCAGTCCAGTGGTATGTGGCTTTAACCTTCCCCTGCCCGAGAATATTTATTGATGCTTCAAAGCTGACTTTTTCGGCAGGTTTCCATTTGATCATATTTAATGTTCCGGCAAGAAAATACAGATTCGGAGATGTGTAAGAGTATCCTACTGTGGGTATAACATAAAAGTCGCTTAAAATTTCTTTATTCGATGCTGCAAGCCCCAGATAAAATCTGTGAGGACCGTTCTCATAGACATTTTTTGCAACAGCAACACTGGCGAAATAACCGTCCGATTCTTCAAAAGGTTCGTCACTTGCAACACCGGCCTTAGCAAAAACCAGATATTCCGGTCCGGTTATATTCAGCCCAAGGCTGCTCTGAGTAAGGGTATCAGGCATGAAGCCTTCAGCATCGCTGAAATCGATTATCCTGTAATCCGCTGTGAGCTTCAGTTTGTGATTATCCGGGATGTCAATTGTTTCCGAAACATCCGCTCCGTAATATGAAGCGCCCAGATCATCGGGGCTGGTAAAGCCACTGTTAAAGCCTATTTCCGCTCCAAGTGCGGGGAGTGTCAGCAGAAATACTAATAATACTGCGTATTTTTTCATAAAAGCTCTCCTGATATTATGTCGGGTATATTATATTATTTTTGAGGACAATTGCTGTTTTTTTTGCTCCGGCGGCATAATTTTACAAAAACAGGACAACGTCAGGACACAATAATTCATTTTCGGGAGGCTTTTATGCAGGAATGTGTGTTAATAACCGGAGGAGCGCAGGGGATAGGGCTTGCCTGCGCTTTGTATTTTGCTGAAAAAGGCTGGTCGGTTTTTATAGCAGATATCAATGAAAACGCCTGCATTAGCGCATCAGACAGAGTAAGGGGCAGCTCCTTTGCCGTTACTGATGTTGCAGATGAAGACAGCGTGCGCTCCGCAGTGGAGAAATGTTCCGGGCGATTCGGAAGGATAGATGCACTGATTAATAATGCGGGAATCGCCAGCCCCTACGCAGACCCCCTGGATAAACTTAGCCTTGAACATTGGAACAGGATAATAAGCGTTAACCTGACCGGAGCATTTCTTATGACAAAGCACTGTGTGCCATTTTTGCGTAAAAACTGCGGAAGCGTAATTAATATGGCATCCACAAGAGCTTTGCAGTCAGAAAAAAATTCCGAAAGCTATGCAGCTTCCAAAGGCGGTCTTCTTGCTTTTACCCATGCTGCTGCGGTAAGTCTGGGACCTGAAATCAGAGTTAACAGCATAAGCCCCGGATGGATAAATGTTTCAGGCTGGGATACTACGGAAGCGGATCATGCGCAGCATCCTGCTGGCAGAGTCGGTAAAGGGGAGGATATAGCGTCGCTGGCTTATTATCTCGCATCAAAAGAGGCAGGGTTTATTACCGGACAAAACTTTACAGCAGACGGCGGAATGACTGTTAAGATGATATACGAAGATTAACTGTCAATAAGCTCTTTTTCCGGCTTGCCTATGTGGTAGCCCTGTGCGTAGTCCACTCCAAGGGAGGCGGCAGCATCCAGAAGCTCCTGACTGCTTATGAACTCCGCAATGGTTTTTACCCCTGTCTGCCTTGCAAAAGTGACTATAGAGCGTACAATTTCCGTTGCACGCTCGTCCTTAAGCACATGCTTCATTATGCCGGCGTCTATCTTCACATAGTCTGCGTTCATCTGAATAAGGTACTCGAAGTTAGAATAACCGGAGCCGAAATCGTCAATGGCTATTTTAACTCCCTGATTTTTCAGCTCCTTCAACAGAGTGAGAACCTCTTCAAATCCTTTCAGCTCCTCAGTTTCCACAATCTCAACCACAAGCCTGTTAAGCACATCATGGCTTTTTGCGTATGTGACAAGGTATTCCATCGTCTCATCGTTCATGAGGTCTTCTATGGTGAGGTTTATGGAAAATTCATAGGGCAGATTTTTGAATTTCTGCACAGATTTTTCTATAATTATCAGTGTTAAACGGGGGTATATGCGTGTTTTTTTGCTTATTTCAATAAAATCGCCCGGCATAAGTATTTCACCGTTTTCAGCCTCCGCCCTCATGAGGCATTCATATTTTTCTATCCTGCCGTTTGCGATATTGTATATCGGTTGGAAAACAGGGAATATTTTGTCGTCCCTGATTGCGGAATAGATGCTTTTAAGAGTTGCAATATTTCTGCTGTAATTTTCGGACATCTGACTGTCCGCCGGATCATAGGCATAGAACTCAAGGTTTCTTATTTTACTGTTGTTAAGAGCTATGTCGGCATATGCCAGAACATCTCTGCTGCCTGATGCAAAACCGCATCTTAAGGTCACTGGTATTTCTTCCGAGCCGATTTTTACACCGTGGGACGCTATGTTTCTCTGCGTTTGCCTGATGTCGTTTTTGAAGGCTTCAAGGTCTGCTCCGTCAGCAGCTACGGCAAAAGTGTCAGCATTGACTCTGTAGAAAGAGTAAGGCTTTCTGCTCAGTCTGCGGAAAATACCGGAGCCGACCTCACGTAGTACGTCGTCCCCTTTTTCATTGCCGTAGTGGTCGTTTATACTGCTGAAGCTGTCTATATCAAGCAGGGCAACTGCCGGTGATGTGCTTTTTTCAAGATCAGCAAGAAGCTTCATCCTGCTGCCCAGCCCTGTGAGAATATCAGTGTTGAAGATGTTTTCAAGCCTGTCTCTGTTTTCTATTAACTCAGTGATATCATGACCGGAGGAGATATATTCTATGATATTTCCGTTTTCATCCTTGAGTGGGATTATGGTTGCGCTCTTGTAATAGCTTGTGCCGTCGGCTTTTCTGTTTTTAAGCACTCCGTGCCACACTCTGCCGCTGCTTATCGTTTCCCACAGCTTGCGGAATGTCTCTCTCGGCGTGGCAGGGTGGCGCTCTATATTGTGAGATCTGCCTATTACATCGTCTTTTGAATACATGGTAGTTGTACAGAACTTATCATTAACATAGTTTATGCGCCCCTGCGGATCGGTCTTTGACACAATGGAAGAAGCATCAAGAACAAGCTTGTACTGCTCAAGCATATTCATCTCACGGAGACGGCTTTTTTCTATTCTCCTGATATATACGTTGATATAAATGCTTATAAGTGTGGTTATCAGAAGGATGATCAGCAGAATGGCTATAATTTTAAAAAGATCATCAAGAAACTGTATCCTAAGAGTTTCACGCTGGTGATCAATGTATGTATCAAAGTCGCTTGAGTAAAACCCTGTGACAATTGTCCACTGCCAGTCAGGGATCGTTTTAAGAAAAGCGGTTTTTTCTTCCGGTTCTGTGCTTGAGGGAGTGTTCCACAGATATGTTACGTAGCTGGCGCTGTTTTGCCTCACTGCATTTGAGAAGAGTTCTCCCAGATTTACCCCTTCCGCATCCTTTATTTCAAACACGCTCATGCCCTCAAGTGTTTTGTCCACGGGATGCATAAGCATATTGAAATCTTTGTCCATTATGAAGAAATATCCGTAGTTGTTGTAGCCGAACCGCTCCTCGCTGAACAGTTTGAGAATGTATTCCTGAAGGGATTTTTCCTGATACTCAGTATATGATGCAGCTACAACGTACAACCCCATTTCCGGTATGTGTTTTGCGTAGGCAATTTTCGGGTAAAGATCAGTTGGGCTGCTGTCAGGCTTTGTCCAGTTGTAAGTCCCGAAAGACTCTCCTTCTTTGCGGAGAACAGAAAGGAAATTCCCAAGCTCTGCATTGTTCAGCGTTATCTCACTTATATCCGTGCCGGTAAGCGTTTTATTGCTTCCGTGGAAGGTGAATTTGCCTGCCTCATTAAATACGAAGTAATACCCTGTGCCGTTGTCCCATTTAATTGCGTTTAAGGTGTCGTTAATCACTTTTGCTTCGGCGTTTGCCCCGTAAAGCTCTTTTATTATTGCTTCAGCGTTTTCAGTTCTGTTTTTCAGCTCTGACTTTAGAGCTTCATTGCGCATAAAGCGCAGGCTGGCTATTTTACTTTCAGCACGGCTGATTTCTGTTTTTATATTTACTTTCTGGTTTTCGACAAAACGTTCCCGCACATTTGTAATTTGCGCTTCAAATTCTTTATCTGCTTGATAAAATATGAAGTAAAAAGTAACAAAAACGAAAGAAAGGGATATAAACAGCACATTAAGTATGTTGAGGGTTGTTACAGAAATTCTTGGTTTGCCGTTTATCATATTTTTACCTTTGTCTATAACTTATAAAGTATTATAGCCTTATTCTCGTGCTTTTCAATGAATTTAAAAAAGCAAAGCATAGTAAATCTATAGGTTTTATCTTGACATTATGAGTGTATAGTTTATCCTGTTCCGAAATAACATTATACAGCACGGTTTTGAGAGCCGTTTTTTCAGAAAATCCCCCATCTCAGGAGGAAGCTATGTCGCACAGACAGGAAACATTAGCCGTAAGAGGGGGCTACAAGCCCGAAGAACATAACGGTTCGGTCACAGTACCCATTTACCAGACAAACGCTTATCAGTTCAGGGATATTGAGCATGCAAGAAACCTTTTTGACCTCAAAGAGTTCGGGCATATATACTCCCGCATAACCAACCCCACCACTGCTGTTCTGGAGGAAAGGCTCTGCCTGCTTGAGGGTGGAACTCACGCTGTAGTGACCTCATCCGGGCACTTTGCGGAGTTCGCCGCAATAAGCACCATAGCAGGAACAGGCGATGAAATAGTTTCATCATCCAGACTATACGGCGGTTCGGTGAACCTTTTTACATATTTTCTCGGAAACCTCGGTGTGAAAGTGCATATTGTTGACCAGTATGACCTTGATGCCGTGGAAAAAGCTATTAATGAAAGAACAAAGGCTTTGTTTATAGAAACTGTCAGCAATCCCTCATGCGATGTTGCCGATTTTGAGGCATGGAGCAGGATAGCTAAGAAGCATAAACTGCCGCTGATTGTGGACAACACGCAGGCAACACCCATTCTATGCCGTCCCAAGGATTTCGGAGCTGATATCGTCATACATTCACTTACTAAATATATAGGCGGACACGCCAATTCAATGGGGGGTGCTGTTATTGATCTCGGAACATTTGACTGGGCGGGTTCTGGCAGGTTTCCGTCATTTACAGAACCCAACCCAAGCTATCACGGGCTGAAGTTTGCAGAAACATTCGGTGCGGCTGCTTTCGGTGTAAAGGTGCGTGTTGAGGCGCTCCGTGATGCAGGCGGGTGTCTCTCACCGCAAAATTCGTTTTATATACTTCAGGGACTTGAAACCCTCCATTTAAGAATAAAGGCTCATTCGGAAAACGCTCTAGCACTTGCGGAATTCCTCAACAGTCACGGAAAGGTGGAGTGGGTTAATTATCCTTCCCTGAATGACAGCCCAAATAAAGAAAGGGCAGATAAGTATCTTAAAGGTTATGGCTCCGGCGTGTTGAGTTTTGGTGTTAAGGGCGGTCTGGATGCTGCGGTGAAGGTTATAGAGTCACTCACCATAGCTAACCATGTGGCGAACTTTGCAGATGTACGCACTCTGGTTACTCATCCGGCAAGCACAAGCCACAGGCAGCTCACAAGCGAAGGCAGAAGAGCCGCTGGCTCACCGGACGAGCTTATCCGTGTCTCTGTGGGCATTGAACACATCGAAGATATCAAAGAAGACTTTGAGCAGGCTTTAGAAAAGATATAGAACCAACACTCCCAACACTCCCCAGGACGGGAGTGCGCCGTGCGAAGCGAAGGCGGGTTCAGCCCGCCGTGAGCGTGTACATCTATATCTATTCCTTAATAATATCAGCGTGTTTTGCTTCCTCTCTCTGCCTGAGATCAACACGGCGGATTTTTCCGCTGACGGTTTTAGGCAGTGAGTCCACAAACTCGATTTCTCTGGGGTATTTATACGGAGCTGTCTCTTTTTTAACATGCTCCTGAAGTGATTTAATAAGTTCAGCCGACGGTTCATAGCCTTTTTTCAGCACTACAAACGCCTTGACTATTGTTCCCCTGATCGGATCCGGAGAGCCGACAACTGCGTTCTCTGCAACTGCGCCGTGGCTCTGGAGAGCGCTTTCAACTTCAAACGGACCGACTCTGTATCCGCTTGCTTTTATTACATCATCAGATCTTCCCACAAACCAGAAATAGCCATCGGCATCTTTGTAAGCCTTATCTCCTGTGAAATACCAGCCGTTTCGGAATGCTTCCTTTGTGCTTTCCTCATCATTGTAATATCCATGGAACAGCCCGACAGGGTGGCTTGATGCACATTCTATGGCTATGTGTCCTGTCTCTCCTGCGGGCAAGGGCAGACCGTCATCATCAACAACATCAATATTAAATCCCGGAGTTGGCTTGCCCATGCTGCCGAAGCGTATTTCAAAAGCCGGGCAGTTGGCAATTGTGTTCACTGTTTCTGTCTGTCCGTAGCCGTCGTATATGGTTGTGCCTGTATTTTCCTTCCAGATACGTATGACTTCCGGATTAAGAGGCTCGCCTGCACTTACGGAGTGACGGAGCTTTGTAAAATCGTATTTGGCAAGGTCCTGCAGGATTATCATCCTGTAAGCCGTGGGGGGTGCGCAGAAGGTGGTTACACCGTATTTTTCCATTATGTAGAGATGTTTCTCCGGTTCAAAATGATCTGCGGCGTTGTGCATCAGAACTGTTGTCCCTATTATCCACTGTCCGAACATTTTGCCCCACACTGCCTTGCCCCAGCCTGTGTCGCTGAGTGTCCAGTGGATGTCGTTTTCTGTTAAATCCTGCCAGAAGCGGGCAGTTATGTAATGCCCCAGAGCGTATGTCTGGTCGTGGAGAACCATGCGGGGAAACTTTGTTGTGCCGCTTGTGAAGTACATTATGAGAGGATCAGCCGAAAGAGTGGGCTCTGCATCTTCTCTGGTGAAGGCAGGGGAGATTGTCTGCATCTCATTTTCATAAGATATCCAGCCTTCGCATTCCGCACCTACGGCTATTTTTCCGTCGAGGTTGTTGAGGTTGCACTTCTGCATCTTTTCCAGACAGTCATGATAAACCGCAGCACCTTTAGCGCCGGATGCCGCTATACGGTAGTTTATATCATTGGGCTGAAGTATCTTCGGTGCGGGCATGGGAACAACACCCATTTTGAAGCAGCCGAGCATGACCGCATACCACTCCGGCACACGGGGAATCATCACATATAGTTTGTCGCCCTTGGTGAAGCCGTGTTTTTTGAGAACGCCGGCAAACCTTGCGCTCATTTCACTTAAATCTCTGTATGTAAATCGGGCGTCTGTTTCACCGTCGGTATCCACAAAAATAAGGGCTGTCTTGTCCGGCGTCAGTTCCGCTCTTTTATCTATCACATCAAAACCGAAGTTGTAGAACTCCGGAATTTCTATTCTGAAATCGCCTGTTGACGGGTCTGTTTTAAATAAACTGTCGGGCATAAAAATCTCCGAATATAAAATATGGTTACAGAATATAATAGTGTTACTGAAGAAAGTAAAGCGGGAATTAACAGATATGTGTAATAATAGGTGTGTTCCTGTACGGTGTTGCATTCGGAGTATATTTACTTTAATATTGAAGTTTAACAAAAAATAAGCGGTGAAACTCATGAGCGATTCTAAAGAAACTTACAAAGGTTCAAACTTTATAAGGAACATTATCATAAAAGACCTTGAGGAAGGCAAAAACGAAGGGCGTGTGCATACCCGTTTTCCGCCGGAGCCGAACGGTTATCTTCATATAGGTCACGCAAAATCTATCTGCCTTAACTTCGGAATGGCAGAAGAGTTCGGCGGTATGTGCAACCTGCGTTTTGACGATACCAACCCGCTCAAAGAGGACACGGAGTATGTGGAGTCCATCAGGCGTGATGTCAAATGGCTCGGCTTTGACTGGGAGGACAGGGAGTATTTTGCCTCAGACTATTTCGGGAAATTTTATGAATATGCAATTCAGCTTGTGAAAGACGGCTATGCGTATGTTGACGACCTCACAGCGGAAGAGATAAGGCAGCACAGAGGTTCACTGACCGAAGCGGGAAAAGAAAGCCCTTTCAGAAACCGCAGTGCGGAGGAAAATCTCGACCTGCTCGAACGCATGAGAAAAGGCGAATTTAAGGACGGGGAAAAGGTTCTCCGTGCGAAAATAGATATGAGTTCTCCGAATATTAACATGCGTGATCCGGTTATCTACCGCATAGCCCACGCAGAACACCATAATACCGGCGGTGAGTGGTGTATTTATCCCATGTATGACTTCGCCCACGGGCTTGAGGACTCCATCGAAGGGATAACACACTCGCTCTGCACGCTGGAGTTTGAGGATCACAGACCGCTTTATGACTGGTTTCTGGAAAAACTCGGCGTGTATCATCCTCAGCAGATTGAGTTTGCCAGACTCAATCTTACCAATACCGTAATGAGTAAACGCAAACTGCTTAAGCTGGTTCAGGATAAGTATGTCAACGGGTGGGACGACCCCAGAATGCCCACTATAGCAGGGCTGAGAAGGAGAGGGTTTACGCCGGAATCTATACGCATGTTCACGGACATAATAGGCGTTTCCAAGAGCAACAGCATTATTGAATACTCCCTTCTTGAAAACTGCCTGCGTGATGACCTTAACAAGAGGGCGCACAGGCGCATGGCGGTTCTTGATCCCCTTAAGATGGTGATTGTGAACTATCCGGAAGGACAGGAAGAACTGCTTGAAGCGGAAAACAATCCTGAAAACGAAGCAGACGGCAAGAGAATGATTCCTTTTGGAAGGGAGCTTTACATCGAGCGGGAAGACTTCATGGAAAATCCGCCTAAAAAATATTTCAGGCTTTCACCCGGCGGTGAAATAAGGCTGAAGCACGCATATTATGTTAAATGTGTTGACGTCATAAAAGATGCTGACGGCAATGTGACAGAGGTTCACTGCACCTACGATCCCGCAAGCCGTGGCGGCTGGACAGAGGACGGGCGCAAGGTTAAGGGAACTTCCCACTGGGTGAGTGCGAAGCACGCCGTTAAGTGTGAAGTGCGTATGTATGACAACCTTTTTACCAGGGAAAACCCTGATGATGTTGAAGAAGGTAAGGATTTTACTGCGAATATAAATCCTGACTCTCTTAAAATAACCGAATGCTGGGGCGAACCTGCCTTGGCGGAAGCTGTGGAATTCACCTCGTTTCAGTTTATGAGGCAGGGATATTTTGTGGCGGATCCGGATACAACCAAAGAAAAACCTGTGTTCAACAGGACAGTTTCGCTTAAAGACTCATGGGCGAAGGAACAGCAGAAAAGCTGATTGTTATAAAGGAGGAGACATGCAGATTCTTGAGGCAATTTTAAACAGAAGAAGCATAAGGCGTTTTTCCGTATTTAAAAAAGTTGAAAAAAACAAGATTGAACTGCTTCTGAAAGCGGCGATGAGTGCCCCTTCAGCGGGAAACTCCCAGCCGTGGGCTTTTGTGGTTATAGACGATGAATCCACCCTGCGGGAAGTCCCCTCCATCCACCCTTACGGAGCTATGTTCTCTCAGGCTCCCCTTGGTATCGCCGTTTGCGCTGATCCTTCAAAGGAAAAACACAAGGGCTACTGGCCGCAGGACTGCGCCGCCGCTGTGCAGAATATTCTCCTCGCCACGCAGGACTTAGGGCTTGAGGCTGTCTGGTGCGGGCTTTATCCCAATGAAAATGCGGAAAGACAGATTAAGGAACTGCTGAAAATTCCTGAAAATATACATGCATTTGCGCTTGTTGCCATCGGCTATTCAGATGCCAAAGGGCACAGTGTTGACAGGTACGATGCCGCAAAGGTGCATAAAAACCGCTGGGACGGAAAATGAAATACTGGCTTATGAAGTCCGAGCCGGAGTCCTACTCCATAGACAGGCTGGCGAAGGAAGGCAAAACCTTCTGGGAAGGCGTGCGGAACTATCAGGCCCGCAACTTTATGATGAATGAGATGAAAAAAGGGGACAAGGTTCTTTTCTATCACTCAAACACCACTGAGCCATCTGTGGTGGGGCTGGCGGAAATATGTACCGAAAATGCCGTTCCGGACTTCACCTCGTGGGATAAAACCAGTAGGTATTACGATGCGAAATCACCGCAGGAGAAGCCACGCTGGTTTATGACAGAGGTGAGCTTTGTGAAAAAGTTTACGCAGCCTGTCACCCTGAAGGAAATAAAGAACATGCCGGGGCTTGAAGGGATGAGGCTTGTTCAGAAGGGAATGCGCCTTTCCGTTCAGCCTGTAACAGCGGAGGAGTACAATATAATTCTTGAGATGGCGGGACTATAGGCTTGCGTTGATAAAGTATCTGTATGAAAATGTATTAATATCTTCACCCGTATTCTTTTCAAATATTTTAAGTTCTCTCAAGCGTGACTGAGAGCGCAGTGTAGAGTTGAGATCGTATAATTTGATTGTTATTCTTGCCCTTTCCTGCTTTTCCTGTGTAGCTTGCGGATTAGGCTCAATGATACCGCTTTTAAAGTTGCATATAAAAAAATCTGAAAAACAGTAATCAGGATCGTCTGGTTTCAGTAATTTCTCATCAAATTCCTCTTGTTTTGAGCTTTGGCATACATCACAGCATAAAAATAGATTTTCCCATTGATATGCCAACTCAGGAAATCTAGATTTTGGTCTGAAATGTTCTATAGTTTGCCTGCTCTCTGTCCCTAAGGGATAGCCGTCACAGAACGAACAGTGATTTTTTGTCATTTCTTCAAGAACGGGTATCAAATGTGTTCTAATACTTTGTCCCTTAAAGTTTCTCCAAGAAAATGAATGAGAAGGGTTAGTTTCACGCTTTTCTTTGAATTCTGCCCCTAATTTTTCCCAGTTGCTTAAACAGTCAGGGCAATCACACCTAGATAGTTTGTTCATATCTTGAAGTCTTTTCCCGTTTGCTTTGTTAGCTGTCTTAATTCTCGTCCGATAATGTCTCTGGTTTCGGAGCTTTTGGAAGCAAGATCTGTTGCTAATGTTCTGAATTCATTTTCATTATCAAAATTGTTTCCATTAATTTCATCTCTTAAAATATAGAAACGTGCGAATTTCTTTTCAGTCTCGACATCAAATTCTTCACTAATGCCAAATATTTCTTCAAGAATATAGCTGTAACTATATCCCTGTTTAGCTTCAATAACTTCTTCAAGGACAGACTTCCCATTTTCAAGTTTGAGTTTATAAATCCATGCGTCGCTTATGGATGCAACAACGAAAGGCGAGTGCGTAGAAACAAATATTTGTGCATTTGTGAATAGTTTTTGAACCGCAGGGAGTATTTTTCTCTGCCATGCCGGATGCAGGTGAATGTCAATTTCGTCAAGTAAAAGAATGAAGTTGCGTTCAAAGATGTTTGTATTGTCTACCCAGTTGATTCTGTCCATACGCATAAGCAAATCAGCAATCCAGCTGATTATTGATTTCAAGCCGTCTGGCAGAACATCAAATTCTATTATTTTGCCATCCATCCTGAGAACAACATTAAGCGGAGTATCTTCCAACTCGAAACCTATTTGGAAACTGCTTACTTCTCCGATGAAATTACTGATCTTATCCAAATAGGTTTGAAGCTGTTCTGCTCTTTCAAAATCGTTCTTATTTTTTGCCAGGGCGATTTTAGTAATAGTGTTTGCGATCCATTGGATGATTTTTTGAGAGTTTGCGGATTTAGTAAAAGAGAGGCTGTCTGCAAAAGGGTTGCCTTTATCTTCAATTATGCCTTCAAGCTTTATACTGCTTATATCTCTGTTTCCTGCATAAGAAAAAACAGCAAAATCATATTTATCATTTTTGATTTTGTCTGTTGGGTTGTATTGTCTGGTTTTAAAAGGATATTCTTTGCTTATATCTAAATTCGCTAAATGTAGATATAAACTGTTTTGCCCTTCGCTTGCTGAGCACGTATTGAGTCCATTGTATATTTTAATCTTGCTTCTGGACGTAATTAAAGGCTTGCCATCTGCCTTACCTTCACAGTAACTTTCTGATGTTCTGCACCTGTTGAACATTCCTGCCTGAAAGCCAAATAGAGAAGCAATTGAATATAAAATCGTACTTTTACCGCTTCCGTTTGGTCCTGTAAAGACATGAACTTCGGCATTAGTTTGATTTGTTTTAGCAGCAAACTCAATTTCTAGATCATCAAAAATACCTATTTGATGTATCTTTATTTTTTCAATGCGCATTTTAAATCTCAATTATCCTGATTTATTTTTAAAAGTATAACCTATATATAAAAATAGTCTAGTTTTATGTCTTTTAGAACGCCCGCATTGCCTTGGTGAGCAGTTTTTCCAGAAGCTGCCCCTCCTCCGGTG
>OBLN01000292.1_pt1 | contig 18241 bp, 14 predicted proteins | sample 1519301 | NCBI WGS metagenome assembly OBLN01 (sample SAMEA2452533, study PRJEB22499) | sediment metagenome | reverse complement strand
GCCTGGAAGTGACAAGCGACGACCTCTTCACCGCCCCGGCGGCGGCCGCCGCCTGTTTGAGCAGCTTGCGGTAGGCCAGCCGCTCGCGCTCCTCGCGTTCGGCCTGCTCATCATCCAACCGCTTGATCTCCGCCGCCTCGTAGCCGGCATCCACCACTGCACGGATCAGCGTCTCGCTCTCCACCGCACCGCTGACCTGCGCCGTGTGTTCGGCAAAATTCACACTCGCCTCATCCACACCGGGGACGCCCTGCAACGCCTTCTCCACCGCCGCCACACAGCCGGCGCAACTCATGCCGCCTATCGATAACCTTACTGTCTGTGCCTTTTCCACCCACCGGCTCCTTCTTATTCGTTGTTATTAGGCTAATCGCTCGCTGCGCCAAACGCCAATAGTGAATAGTCTGGTCCCGCAATGGCAATACAACACCCGCCTTGTTGACCTGGATCAACAGCACCTGACCCCGGCTTTGTCATAATCGCCCTAAACCGAGAGGACACTTGACATGCAACCGCCACTGCAACCGCTTTCACTACTGCTGCGCTCGCTGCCCGGACCGCTGCACAGCGAGCTGCTCAGCCGCCTGTTCAACCATCTGCTGCGCGGGCAGGCGCTCAGCGAACAGTTGGACGAACTGGAGGGCAAGCGGCTGGTTATCCGCCTGAGCGACAGCAAGCGTGAACTGGGCTTTCTGGTACGCGGACGCCGGCTCCATCGCAGCCATGCCGGGGCCTGGGATGTGCGCATCAGCGGCAAACTGGAAAGCTTCTGGTTACTGGCAAGCCGCGCCGAGGACCCCGACACCCTCTTCTTCAACCGCACCCTGGCACTGGAGGGCGAGACCGAGGCCGGGCTCTACCTCAAGAACCTGCTCGACGGTTTCGACTTCGACGGCCAGGCCCACCTGGAGGCCGTATTCGGCAGGCGCATCGGCCGCATACTGGGTAAACTGGCAGATAAAAGGCCGGAGAAGCTGCGGCTCACGACCAGCAACTGAGGGGCATTCGCCATAGGAGATACTGGGATAGGCGATGAGTCTTCTTTGCGACCGAAGCGGTCATCAGGGATTAGCACGCAGATAGTCTGCTGTTGAACCGTTCGCGGACCTTAAACAGTTGTATTTGATTGATAGTTTTTGATCTGACCCCAAACTACCTACAAACTACCTTGCTACTTGTTGCGATGATTGCTACTTTCGTACTTTGGCTATTGGGCATGGCGGCACGAAATAGCCAACAGCACTTGCAGTACCAGGCGAACACCGTCAAAGACCGCCAAGTGCTATCTGCCATTTACCTGGGATTGAGAGTAGCCACCGATCGACGATTTGAATTTAACCTCAGCGAGCTCAAAGCGGTTGTCCTTCTCCTGCGAAAGACCGTGCGTCAGCATGGGGAAGGGTGGTAAATTCGTGGGGATCCCTCAGACTCTAACCCCTTGAACTTCCCCGAACCCTCTTGAACCCTTAAGATAAAAAAACAAAATACCCTGCTACCGCAATAATACAAAAAAGCAACACCCACTGAGCTACCAGTGAAAATGATATTTTTTTATTGTTGTTCAACAGAAGAAATGTCAGATAAACAAGATCTACAGCTGGCGCCAACAATCTCCCATACAAAAACTCTGTCCGCTGTTGACCAAACTCTTTTAGGCGAGGTGATGTATAGGATATCCATAACGTTATGAGCCCAACAACAGAAACAAAACCAATAACAGCAAACAATTCTTTCATCGCCAACACACTCAACTAAATTATCAAACTACGAAAAATTACTCTTTCATACAATCTACTGTGCAAGAAACCCCGTTTGCAACGTCATTTGCTGCAAGCGCCCATCCAGCCCCTGCAACTGCATAAGATAAAGCCTTACTAGCGACTGCCTTGGCTGTTTGTCGTAATCGCATCATTGCATACTCTTTGTAAGCATTAACTGCAACCTCTTCACCATTTGTACCGACAATCACTTTGAAACTGCATGTGGCAACGCAGACAAACCCATCGCAAGCTTGCTGATATGCATACTCAGTAGCACTCTTTAAATCATTATATGCATGTCCTGCAAAACACGACATGGGATCGCCATACAGACAATTCCACTCCCCCAAGTCAACGTAGTCGCGTAAACCATACGGATCGATTTGAATCAGGGGATTTCCTGTCGCATAAGCGTAGGTATTAAACCCACCATCAAGCCCAATCGGATCAGATTCAATGTACCGACCAGTGCTCGGGTCATAGTCCCGGAAGTAGTTGTAAACTTATCCCTGTCGCTCCTAATTGCAGCTTCTAAAGCTTAGGCTTGAATCTCAACTGGAACAGGTAGTTTAAGCTTGGTTATTATCGGCGTATAAACATCTACTTCTGTATTTTCTGTCTCAATAGAAACAATAAGGCTGTACCTGGTTTTTCTGTGCCAGCAATCTAAATGTGAACGTTCTCTCCACCATCCGATTTTGGGCATAATCGAAATAAAGCTGGATGATGCCAATTCTGCAGCTGAACCAAGCCAAGTGTCGGAGTGAATTGAACCCCGGTCCCTGGCATTGGAGCCAAGCAACCAGTGTCCTGATGCAGATTGAGTGCTAGTTAGCTGTTCGTCTTCTTCTCTTGCAGCCTTATTAATCCGTTTAATAAATTCTTCTTTGGACTCGCCAGGATTGTTGATATCAAATCTCAATGCATGTGACGCATAACGATACCGGTCTTTCCAACCGATCTCACCTGGCCCCGGTTCAATAAAATATGAAAGTGTGATTTTCATCTTTACTTGCACATCATCAGGTAGTGACTGCAAAACCTCTACCGGCCAAGGCAAATCATAAAAATGCATATCTTTTGTTCGCAAACGACCGGATTGCTTATCATACGGCTGCAATTCCGATTGCGAAATCAAGGTTAAGGCGTTCCTGGCGCTATATAGTGCGCGGTCCAAACTTGGCACTCCATAACCACATATACCCAACAAGGTTTTCAACTCACCCTTCTTGTCGCTAGAAGTGAATTGTTTTTTAAGAGGCTCAGGCCAATCCGCCGAATGCACTAACAATGCGCGAATGGTTTCTTCCCAGTAACTCGGATATTCAGCCCTTAAGGTTCCCGCCATTTTTGCAAGTTGGGCAGTTGCCGCGCTCGTCATATTGAATGGATAGAAATACCCTTGTGAGTCAGGTTTGTATGCTGTGGATAGGATTGAGAGATCGTCACATTCTGTGGCAAATCCACTCTCATCAATTGCCAAATTGCCGCCTTCTAAGACCAATTCTGGCTTAATCGGCCATTTATTCTCTTCCCAGGTGCTAGATGTTGTAGAGAATGGCGACAGCGTTTGGGCTTCAGCAACGGGCCGGTAGCCTGACAAATTAATATCAATAATGTCAGCAAGGTTAGTGATTGCGCCAACAGTCAGCGCATTCCAGGACTGAGCTGGATCATGGACTGATTCTGTCACCTGGATATCTGGATAATTTTGAGCAGCCTCTTTCACTCCAATCGCGTGCAGGGAGTTACCGCCACTGATTATAAAGAGTCTTTGCTCGTTCCACTTCGCTGCCAATTGGTCAATCTCAGCAGACCATGAGCTTGGCCTGCCCCTATCTCGGTTGTCTGTTGCCGTGACAGCCATACAGTATGATCGTTTGCGTTCTGGAGCCTGTATTTCCGCCCTACTAACACCCTGAGCAGTAATGTACCCCCAAAGGTTAGGCTCGTTCTCTCCATCATGCGGCAGGATTTTCACAGATTCCAGAATATGACGTATCGATACAGGATCTCCATTTTCTAGCATGGGTGTTAAGTCCCCATACAGTGCAGTGCCTGCCATGAGTGTGCCATGACGATCATGATCGTAAACACCCCAGGCTGGATCTACTGTTTGACAGTCTTCATCGGATAAAAATGGTTGAATTAGAGGATGACCATTACTAACACCAGTATCCAAAATACATACAGATGACTCTGGATGCTCTGGTCTGTCAATTCTTCTTAAAAGATTATCGATCCATTCGCCTTGCTCTTTGGCTTCCATTTCCATAAAAACTGCTGCCGTGGATTTAGCCAACCGGTATTCAGCTATTAGGTCACTCGCCTGTGTCAATTTTTCCAAATCCCCAGAGCTGGCATGAACAACCTTTACCATCCGCTCAGGAAATTTAACAACACCACTTCGTGACTCTAAATTGAGTTGCGCAAGAAGTTTATCGAATACCTTAACATCTTCGTCAGAATCACCGCGCAGCCATACTTCGACCCATTCCTTGTCATCTCCGGGCTTAGGTGCACTCAAATCTGTCCAAAATGAGTCTACGAGTAGAGCATTCCTGATATCTGATATGCTGGCCACCAGATCTTGATGCTTTGGGTTTCCCTTATCTGTGTTCTGGTGAATGTATTCTTCCAGTTTTTTGGTGAAGTGTTTGCGCTTATGATTCGAGACATAGACTGTTGCCAGAGTGACCAACTGTCCTGATGGGTTTTCTTCTTTTCTAACATTTAACAGCCTGATTTCCTTGGACCGCATGTCATCAAGACTTTTCGTCACAAGTTCAGCATCTGGGTCACTTACAAATTCAAGATATACACCATTACGTGCACCCACTAATGCAAGTTGCCCACCCTGTGAGTCATCCCAAGCTTTCTCAAATTGATTTTGTAAATATTCACCGTGCTGAACCCGACTCCTCGGAATAAGCACTTTTTGGATTATGGCAGATGATGTACTGGTATAGGGGCGTGATTCTGGTTGATCTGGCAGAACGATATGCGGCAGCTTTTCCATAAACTATTATTATCTCAGATGAAGTGAAAATCAGAGTCCTGAATAGACTTGCCTCCGCTGATTCAACGCATCAATCAACTCATTGGCAGCTACTTTTGATAGGTCATGCAGTACTGCTTCTTTTATTGCATCTCGACATGCCGATCCTATTTCAGCTTGACTCAATCCATCACTGGTTGTGAGTACTTTTTTCCAAGCAAAGCGACTAGGTAAGAATGTTCCCATAATAGACTCTATTAGTTGCTTTCTCTCGCTCTCATCAGGTAATGAGTAATACAACACATCATCGAATCGACGAAACAGAGCCTGGTCGAGAAGTTTAGGATTATTGGTAGCAGCAACAATAATGCTATCTGACTGGTCTAGCTCAATAAATTGCAACAAAGCATTTAATACACGACGCATTTCTCCAACGTCATTATCTAATGATCGATCTCCACCGATTGCATCAAACTCATCAAAGAAATAAACGCCCTGCTTTTGCCCCATGATATCGAAAATCTGGCGCAACTTAGCGCTGGTTTCACCCATAAATTTGGTGACCAAGCGATCCACCTGAACAGTATAAAGTGGCAACTTTAGCTCATGCGCAAGAACGCGTGCCGACATTGTTTTTCCAGTGCCTGGGGGGCCTGCAAGCAGTATACGACGGCGATTTGATAAACCGTGTTGTAGTAGCTTACCCCTCTGGTAAAACTCTTTAATTACGCGCTGGAAACGGTTAAGCGTGGCCTGAGGGGCAATAAAGGACTTGAAAGGGGTATCTGGAGTTTCGGATACCACCAAACCTTTCAATTCCTGTGGGAATGGGACGACCGTAAGGCCCTTGTGAACTCGCCTGCGCTCATTATCTATTAGCTCGCGAATCTCATGGGCTAGAGTCGCATGTCCTTGCTTGGCCTCGTGTGCTGCCACCTGAAGCGCAACCGAGTAGAAACGCTCACGATCCTCCTCAGAATACGAGCGAATAAGCGATTTAATCTGATCCGCAGTGGCCATGGTAAATATCCTGTTTAATCACTACTCAAATAGGCTCATCGTACATTAACTCGAAGACTGCCAATAGCAGTAATCTCAAAGTCTGTAGATGAGCTAATCTAGCACAAAATGCGTCCAATAGACACAAATACTTGTCAATTAAACACATTATATGGTTCAATAGGCGTAAATATAATCAGGAGACATATCCCTCTGATGGATGTACGAGCACTAAAAATGGCTGATGCCTGCGCAATATCTGGTTATACACGTGACCAGATGAGGGCTCTGCTGCGTGATTTGCCGTCATTTAAATCTGAGCAAGATACCGGTCGAAACCGTATTTTTACGAGGGCGGAGCTGCTTACAATCGCTGTCATTGCCTTTATGGAGCAGAGATACGGCATTAAACGTTCAGCGATTGGCGCAATTGTGGAACAACTCCACGCCGTTATTCAGTCACCCCGTGTGGTGGATCGCCTCGCCTGCCTAGTAATTGTCACGGGGGAGTCATCAGTTTCATACTCTCGGTTAAATGAAACCGTCAATGAAGGGTTAGTACTCCCTCTCGCTCCAATATTTGATCGAGTGGACACCTACCTCGGAGCAAAGACTTCAGAAAAGCAGATAGAAATAGCTTTCGGACCCTCAGTCCTGCGCAGTTCCTGACCTACCCGTTAACAACCAAATATTCAATTTAAGCTCTATCACTGGGCTGTTTTGCAGCAGGATGCGTCTCATAGTAGACCCGGTTCAGATCCTTGATTGTCACATGGGCGTAGATCTGGGTGGATGAGATATCACTGTGCCCCAGCATCTCCTGGACCTGCCGGATATCAGCCCCGTGCCTAAGCATTTCCGTGGCGGTTGCATGGCGCAACAGGTGGCAAGCCCCTTTCTTGTCGATCCCCGAGCGGTTCACGCACTTGGTCACCATGTCAGTGACCTTATGGGGCTTCATCCGGTGTCCAGCCTGGGTCAGAAACAGGGCATCTCCGGAGGCCAACGTGGCGAATCTGGGCCGCATCTCCTTCAGGTACCGATCAACCCACTCCAAAGCCCTCTTAGCAATAGGGACATTACGGTCATTCTTGTTCTTACCTTCCCTAACTGTGAGGATTTGCCGCTCAAAATCGATATCGCATATGTTGATGTTCACCAGCTCAATGCGGCGAATACCCGTTGCATAAAACACCTCGATGATGGCCCGGTCTCTGAGGCCAAAGCTCCCCATAATAAGAGCCTGATCAAGCACTCGTTCGATATCATCAACCGAAGGAATGTTCTTGGGTAAGCGGCGAGGAATACGAGGCAATCTGAACTTCTTGGCAAACGACCCATCGATGACATCGTAGTAATCCATGGTCTTAATAAACTTGGTCACCGCAATCAATCGAGCGTACTGTGTACTGATATCTAGTGGCTGACCATCCCGCTTGCGATATCTATTGAGGTAACGCCGGTATTCCTCCAATACCAGCATATCAAGGTCCTGAATAACATGGACACCTTGTGCAGCAGCCCACTGGATAAAGCGCGCCAGCAGTAGCCGCTTGGATTTCAGGGTGGCATTGCTTTCCCCCAGAGCCATGCTGTCTTCAAGATAGAACTCGGCACATTGGCCGAGTTCTGTGAGGTTTAGCGCTTTCTTCACTGAATCATACCAGGCTGGGTATTGCTCCCCGGAAACTCTTCTATGATGCCGTAGTAGTACAGTCTTGCCAGCATTCTGGCGACCGCATCCATTCGTTCCTTCTGGGTCGTTGCCGAAATCACCTCACCGGTGAAAACATTTTTCTCCCCGGTCAGATGGGATCGATAGGACTCCAGCACTGAAGCGGTCAGTTCCTCTACATGCTCAACGCCAATAGAGTGGCAATACTCAGCAAAACGCTCCAGATGGATACGGCTACTCCCCACCGTTCGTGCAGCCTTACCGGCTTGCCTCAACTCCTCCAGGTAGAATTGCGTACAATCATCCAGCGTAGTGAGTTGTCTCAACCAGTTATTTGCATCATCGTTGATCAGCCTTCCGTACCCTTGTTTAAAGGGTTCCGCTTGTTCAACCCGTCGCGCAAACGAAGCCGCCACATCGGTCTGTGACATCGCAAACCGATTCACGTCAAAGCCCAGTGGCAATATTACGCGATAGCATTCAATACCCATCGCATCGAGGGCCTGAGCAACCAGTAGCGCATAGTGGTTACCAGAGGGACTGTTGTCGAAGGCGATATGGACACGTCGCACCCCATCTTCGAAAAGTCGTGAGTGCTGCTGCTCATTGAAGCCCTGTATGCCCATGGTTGCCACCACATTATCGATGCCGGAGCTGAGCAGCGTCATTGCATCCAGGACGCTTTTGCATAAGATCACCGCGTCTGGCAGGGTCTGAGCCGTGGTGTTGAAGAGCGAGACCTGCTGTGCGTTCCAATAGAGATGGTAAGCTGGTGTTCGCCGCTGGTGCAGTGGTCGCCTGCCGTAGGCACCGACGACCTGGCCCGCACTGTTGCAGTACGGGATCACCAAGGCCCCACGAAAGAACTCGTGCCCCGACCCCTTGAGCAAGCCAAGCCGCTGCAAATGGCCACGATTCTGCGAGCCCAGAAGGCTCTTCGGTGACTGCAGCTCAAAGCCAAGCGTTCTGTCTGAGAATCCGACCCGGAAGTGATCGATATACTTCGGATCAATCTTTCGGCTGACAAGCATATCCACCACCTTGGGATGCATCTTCAGTGCTTGGTGATAGTGATCAAAGACCTGCTCTATCACCAGCAGATCCGGGTCATGCGCCTCGGTAGCTCGCTCACGCACATGGTGAGGCAACGGCACAAAGCTCTTTGCGCGAGTCGCGCTATTTAGGTTGTTGGTACTGTTTGTCTGATACATAGCGTTACCTCACACGGGTTTCTCGGTCTTACGCATGGACTCCCCCCGAAGCTCAATGCGGTGGGCACGATGCACCAGGCGATCGAGAATGGCATCGGCCACTGTCGGCTCGCCCAAATACTCATGCCATTGCTCAACAGGGAGTTGGGAGGTAATGAGAATGGAACCGTGTCCGATATGGTCATCGACCAGTTCCAGCAACTCATTGCGGCCGCGGGGTGTCATCGGCGCCAAGGCCCAGTCATCGAGAATGATGAGGTCAAACTTGGCCAGCTTAGCCCGCACCTTCCCCAGGCTGCCATCGGCATAGGCGATCTCCAGCTCTTCCATGAGTCGGGAAAGGCGCTTGTAGATCACTGAGTGCCCCTTGCGGGCTGTCTGCTGGCCGAGGGCACAGGCGATCCAGGTTTTACCCACGCCAGTGGGACCGGTGATGATGGTGTTGAGGGACTTATCGATCCAGTCGCAGGTGGTCAACATCGCGAAGACCTGACGATCGAGTCCCCGGTGGGCGCTGTAGTCGATATCCTCCGGACACGCGGAGACTTTCAGTTTGGCCGCTTTGAGCAAGCGCTTCAGGCGGCGGTCATCACGGTCATTGAACTCGGCGTCCACACATAAGCCCAAGCGTTCTTCAAAGGTCAGGCCCTGGATACTGGTATTGGTCTGCTGCTCCTCCAGAGCCTTGGCCATACCATAGAGGCGCAGTTGCCTCAGCTGATCGACGGTTTGTGTCAGTAGCATCTTACTGTCCTCCATTGGCGTAGTAGCCAGAACCACGCACGTTGTCGTGCAGGGGAAGGTTGATTTGGACGGGTGTCGGTGAGTCCGACTGGGTATCCAGCCGACGCTGCAGTATTGAGCGGATGCTCTTGGTGGTCAGGGAGCCGATAAGCTGCGCCCGCTGGCAGGCCGCCTCGAAACGCTCGGCACCATACTCCTTAGCCAAACGCTGCAGAGGAGCACAGTATCGAATGCCCAGTAACGCATGTGGGCGGCTATCGAACTGGTGCTTAATTACCGCCTCTGCGGCCGGACCGATAGCGCGTGCCCACTTGATGATGAGTTCCGGTGTCTGCTCCGAATAGTGGCGGTGGGCACTGGGTTGGTGGGTGGAGTTGGTAGTGTGCCCGCCAATCTCATGGCTACGTGGGTGGCTCGCGACCCGTTTCCCCTTGTGATACAACTCAACGACATTATTAGTGACACGCGCCTCAACGTGTGCCCCAACCAGGGCATGCGGTACCGAGTAGTAATGGTCTCGCACCCGCATGTGGTAATCGGGTCCGATCTTGTGAGAAGAAGTCCACTCAGCATACTCGAAGGTCTCCCTGGGAAGAGGTCTCAACAGCGGTTTATCCAGTTCTTCGAAGCGTGAGCGCCGGGACCCCGGCAACCGCTTGAAGGGACGGTCATTAAGACGGCGAAGCAGTTCAGCAATTGCAGCGTTGATGTCATCAATGCTGAAAAACTTTCTGTGTCGAAGCCGCGCCAATATCCAGCGAGATGCCAGCAGTACCCCATTCTCTGCTTTGGCCTTGTCCTGAGGCCGTCGTACACGCGCCGGTATGATTACAACCTGGTAATGCTTGGCTTGTTCGAGGTAGGTCCGATTCAACTCCGGCTCACGACCGGGGCAGATAACGGCAGACTTGAGGTTATCGGGTACGGCAATCTGAGGTGAGCCGCCGAAGAATTGATACATTCGGTTATGGGCTTCAATCCAGTCCGGGAGTGACTGCGAACGCACTGCATAGACAAAGGTGTAGTTGGAGCAGCCCAATACGCCGACAAATATTTGTGCCTTGTTGACCTCCCCAGTTCCAGCATCAGTATAAGGAACTGTGCGACCAGCAAAGTCGACAAAAACACACTCTCCCGCCCGATGATCCTGTCGCATACTGAGATCAAGCTTACCGACATACTCACGGTAGTAATGCGTGAACTGAGAGTAGGCATAGGCATTCCCAGGGTTCGCCATCCGATACTCCTCCCAGAGAAGCTGAAGGGTGACATGGGGGTACTGCATCTCACGATGGATGGCCGACCAGTCAGGCATGCGCTTGGATTCAACACGAAACCGTTTGCTGACAAGCATCCCTTCAATTTCGGCATCATCCATTTCCTCGATGGCAGACCAATCAAGTGGGAGCTTGCTCACTATCTCCCGATATTTTCCGACCGTGTTATGAGCCAATCTGACAATGCGTCCGATCTTACGGTTGCCGAAATGGGTCGTTAGAAGAAGCCGCAGTGTTTCTCTATGTTTGTTCATCGTATCCACCTTTTGAGGTCAGAACATGGCCCTGACCCGGCAGGGCCATGTCATGGAGAACAAAACAGTGAGGCGAACGACTCTACTGTGATGATCGGAAGACCATCATCGCCTTGACAGGTTAGAGTTGGGATACGATACTTTTGAACGTCGAGATTGCATTTCGATGTTCAAAAGAAGAAGGCCTGAGAGCACCACCTCTTGGGCCTTTTTCGTATCGGCACGTCACACCCACTGAAGTTTTACGTACTCACGCTCTGTCACACTAGGTCATAGTTCACCTCCTGCAGTAGTTTGCTCACACATGGTTACTCGACCTTATTTCGCTGTTCTGCGAGCCAGGTTGCTACGTCCTTTGCCAGGGCAAACTTGCCACGGCGGTTCTCAAGCGGAAACACTTTCACCGGCACGGTACCCCGCGACAGCGCTTGCCTGAAGGCATCCATGCTGGGATAGCCCAGCGCCTTTCTGAGCGCCTCCCCGGTTAACATCGGCCCATACTGCCCCAGCAGGTCGCTCTCCAGCACTTCCGCCAATGTCCGCATTTCCAGTTCTTCTTCATTCATGGTCATAACAAAACGTGACTATTCGGATACCAATAAGCCTAGGTCAGTCAATAACTTACACCAGTAGTAAAATTATGTTTAATTTCTTTACTCTATTTTCTCTGCTATATAGTGACTGTATGTGACTCAGCGTGACCGAGGAGAGTCTCATGTCCGCAGAGAATTTCACCCCGCGCCGGCGCGGGCGTCCCCCACGGAACGAAATCGAAACGCTTATGACAAAAGCCTGGTTCATAGAGGCTGGTCACTGCCTTGGTTCTTACAGTGGCTATGCATTTGAGCAGGTTTTTTCTCATGAAAAAGTTGTTACATCTGATGGGGTAACAAAACGTCCATGTAAATTTGATAAATACAAGAACGGCCAACACACACCTAACCGCGACGTTATTGAGGCAGTTGATAAGGTCTGTCAGGGAACAAAGTCCATCATTGAGCACCCATTTTGGGAGGTGGCGAAGTGCCCATGTATTGATCTGAAAAAACTCTATGAACAGCTTCTAAAGCTGCGGCCTGAATTGATCGATTTACTTTTCTACACAGATGAGCATGGTCGTGCGAAGTACCAGAGACGACGAGCTTCTTACATGAATACGTTTGAAGCCCTAGGGAAAGAAGGGGATATTGAAGCTCTAACTGCCTGCATAGGCCTTATACAAGAAGCAAAGTTCTATGGTGATGACCTGATGTGGTTTATTTATACGCGTCCAACATTTGCTGTCTTTCGTCGCTCCATATCTGAACCACCCTTCATTTACTTGGCTGAAGAACTGTACGCCTACCTGGTGAAGTACATCCTGGACAATCCTACCGGAGAAGAAATCAGCGATAACATTCAGAGTGACACCATTGATGGATTAGCATTTCTCAGTAACACAAGACTACTTCTGATCGAAGATTATGACCTACTTAAGCATTACTTTGTTGCGCCAAGATCGTGCTTGCACGTTGCCGAGAGGTATCTGGATGCAACTACCATAAAAAGAATATGGGATTTAACGGTCTCAGGCCATTCGGCTGAAGTACCAAAACTTCAGCAATTCAAAAAACTCACGCGGGCACTGAAACGGTGGGAGATGAAGCATATGCCTCCGACCAGGCACTGAAATACATAAGCTGGGCAACAGCAGCAGCATGGTCAGAGTTTACTGGATTCAGTGGTCACCATTCAGCAGAATGACTGGTCAATCTTTCTGGAATATGCATTTGCAGGCGCTGCACCCGATTGCCCACCGTACTGCCCAAAACTGACCACCAAAACCAATAAAGTTTGACCAGGCTGCTGTTATTGACCGGCTAACGCGCATCATCGCTAACTGTGACGATAGAAATAGTATCCTACGAATTTTCTATCGAATGGTAGGCCTGACAGTCACCAGGCATGGTAAAACTACACTTGTTACTTAACTCCCTCCACCCCTTCACCATCCATCTTATATCGACATGGACCTATCTTTTCTGCATCATATTTTCTTTCATGATCGTCTTGTGTAGCCTTTCCTAGCTCCATAGTAACAACAAGCTCATCAACATTTTTCAGGTACAGATAATGTAGCTCCACATATTCAGCATACATCCCGCCATTCATTTTGATATAGCCACTACGAATCATTTTTGGCGCAATATTACGTTCAAGATAATTACCTGAAGCATCTTGAAACTTCCACCCTGCTGTATATGCAACAGGACGTTCACCTTTATTTGCAACCTTAATGAGATAGCCTGTCTTAACAACATCTGCCCCAAACGAATCACTCATTGAGGCAAAGAAAAGATCATCACCTGATTCAAGCTGACATATCAGATTTTCGTCAGCATTTATATTGTTACTCAACCATTCTCTTGACTTCAATTGCTCAGCATTGCTGCATGACGAAACCAAAGGAAGAACCATTAAAATCAAACACCTAAGTTTTATCTTCATTCGCATCAGTACAAATCCTTAACTTTTTCAAACTCTTCGAGAGAAAGCTTTGTAGGTCCAATATTACGTTCTTCGCCCGTGCATTTATTCTTACATTTAAGATAGTACTGCACCATCATTGTAATATTGATATCCCATTTTTCTTCTTGAGTTTTGACCCACTCTCTCACACAACGTAGCTGGAAGGATATATCAAGAGGCGAAGGGAATGATGGCCTTCTATGTGGTGAGGTAGGATCAGGAATACCTCCTGAAGGAACGGGAACTGGAAAACAAACAGGGTCACTAAGATAACCAAGTTCTGGTTGGACCTGAAAAGGCTCAACATCAGCATAATACTTAATAACAATTGGCTCACAAGTTTCATCAGAACTTAAACCGAACATATCCGTCAACGACAGAGGCCTTGAAAAAACATAATTATATGTATTTTTCCCTCCATTCAGTCCAATAGGATCCGACTCGACGTAACGACCTGTTGCTGGATCATAATCCCTAAAGTAATTGTAATGCAGCCCAGTCTCCGCATCAAAATACTGCCCCGAAAACCGCAGATTGTAGGCAAACAATACCCCATCCCCATCAGGGTCCTCGTTGGCAGCGGCCATACCAAACGGATCGGAATCCCAGCGCCATACTTCCCTGTTGCTGCTATCGGTGATCACCCGTGGCGTGCCTAGGTGGTCGGCATGGATGTAGTAGACAGTACCGTCCTGCACCACAGCCACCGGCAGGTTATCCAGCCATACGGTCTCCTGGCGGGCGATGCCGCTTGCGGTGTATTCCCCCAATAGGCGGTGTTCATCGTAAGCAAACAGGATTTCATTGCCGCGCTCTTGCTCACGGTGCCGGTGCTTCTCTTTGTCTTTGTGTTTGTCCTTGCGATGCTCATCCCGACGATATTCGTCCCTACCGTGCTCATCACGCTGATGCTTGCCGATTTGGGTAGCAATACAGGCAATCGCTTGCCCTTTGCCTTTGGCCTCTCCCCGGCCGGGGCCCTTGGCTTCGCTATGCCTTTTGTGCTTGCCTGTGACCTCCTTGAGGTCGTCGTGGTCGACCTCGCCGTCACCGTTAACGTCGCAGGGACTGCCGAGGCCTTTTTTGTAGATGCGCTGGCCGAGGGCGTTATAGCGGTATTCGCCGATTGCGCCTTCATCGACGGCAATTAGCCGGTCCTGGGCGTTGTACTGGTAGCTGTATTCGCCGTCGTTGATGAGGTTGCCGTTGGCATCATAGACATAGGCATTGTCGTCAACCGCCAGCAGGCGATTACTGGCGGCATCGAGGTTGTAGGCCGTTGTAGTGGTATCGCTGCTCTGGCTCAGGCGGTTGCCGTTGGCATCATACTGCCAGGCAAGATTGTAGGTCGCATCGTTGGCGGCGATGAGACGGTTTAGCGCATCGTAGCCGTAGGCCCGGCTGTTGGCCGGATCGGTGATGGCGGTGATGTTGCCGTTGGCATCATAGCCCAGGGTGCGCTCGGCGCTGCCGAGGCTCTGGCTGATGAGCCGTCCGTCAAGGTCGTAGCCGCGCCGACTTTGGCTGCCGTTGGCCCAGCTCCAGCCGCTCACCGGGCCGAAGGGCTGATAGTCGATCTCGCTGAGCAGTGGCTGGCCGTTGAGGGTCATGCCGCTGATTTGGCCATGAGTGTAGTCGTAGCCGACCTGCAGGCCGGAGGGATAGGTGATGCCGCTTTGCTGACCGGCGCTGTTGTAGTGGTAGCGGGTGTTCAGCTGGGTCACTGTGCCATCGAGAAGGATGGTCTGGATACGCGCGGTGGTGTGACCGTGAAGGTCATACTGCCAGGCGATTTCGCCACTGGGATCGCTCACCATGGCCAGACGGCCAATGCCGTTTTCGGCGGTGTCGTAGGTGTAGCTCACGACACTGCCATCGGCATATGTGGTTTGGGTGAGGCGGTTAAGGGCATCGTAGCGGTAAGAGGTGGTATGCCCTTTGGCATCAGTCTTGGTCAGCACATTGCCTGCCGCATCGTGGGTGTAGCGGGTGGTGCCGGTGTCGGGGCTGTACTGCTCGAGGAGGTTGCCGAGGCCGTCGTAGACATAGGTGGTAGCGTTGCCGTTGGGGTCGGTGACGCTGGTGAGACGGTCCTGCGCGTCGTAGCCGTAACGGGTGACGCCGCCGAGCGGGTCGGTCTGCTGGATGAGGCGGTTGAGGGCATCAAAGCTGTTCTCGTGGAGCTGCCACAGCGGGTCGAAGGTGGAAGTCAGGTTGTCGTTCCGATCGTAGCCGTAATGGGTGGTCTGGCCGTCGGCGCCGATGCTGCGCAGCAGACGGCTCAGTTCGTCGTAGACCTTCTGCTGGCTGCGCGCCAACTGACCGCCTGCATCGTACACCGCCTCACTAGTACGATTGCCCATAGCATCGAGGGTGTATTCGATGCGGTTTCCAGCTGCATCGCTGATGCCGACGAGTCGGTTGGCCGCATCGTAGCGGTAGTGCAGGGAAACCCCGCCGGGGGCGGCGACGTCGCTAAGGTTGCCGACCGCATCGTAGATCATGGTTGTGGTTTCACTGCCCACCTGTCGGGTGGTGAGGCGGCCGTTCCCGTCGTAGCTGAGGGTGGTCTCCAGGCCGTTGGCGTCGCGGGTCACCACTGGACGGCCGTAGTCGTCGCGGCTGACGATTTCCGTGGTGTGACCCAGCGCGTTGCTGACCTGGCTCAAGCGGCCGTTAGTGTCATAGTGGTAGGTGGTAAGGTCGGACGCATCCTCGCGGGGGCCGTCCACTGTTTCCAGCAGGCCCTGGCTGTTGTAGGTGTAGCGTAGGGTGCGGCCAGAGCCGCTTGCAAGGTCACTCACGGTGCGCGACAAAGTGCGCCCCTCGCTGTCATACACGTAGCGGGTTTCGGTGTTCCCCTCCGTTACCACCAGCGGTTTGCGCAGGGCGCTGTCCCAGTGGGTGGTGACGCTACGCTCCTCGGGCAGTCCTGCCGCATCGGTGCGGGAAAGTTCAAGGCCCTGGGCATCGCGGCTAAAGCGGGTGATCACGCCTTCCGCATCGGTTTTCTCGATAAGGAAACCATTATCGTCAAAGGCATAGTCCATCGCTGTGCCCTGGCAGGTGGCAGTCGGCACGCCCTCCACGTGGACGATCTTCTTCACCCCATGAATGGTCTGGAAGTGAAAACGGGTGAGCTTACCGAGGGCATTGGTCAGGGTTGTGGTGCCATTGTCGTTGTAGCTCACATTCACTCGTTCTACCCCGTTGGCTAGTTCACTCATAATTGCGCGGCCCTGATCATCGTAGGCCACGGAGTGACTGCGGTTGCCATTCTCGTCGATGATGCCGGTGATTAGCCACGGACGCTCCGGCACTTCGTAGAGGTACTGCTTGGTGGTGGTGTTAGGGTAGGTGACCTGTCTCAGGTAGAGACCTTCGAATGAATACGAGGTTGTGCGCCCGGCCGTGTCGGTAATACTCAACGGCAGCAGGCCGGTGTCATTGAGCAGGAGCTGCAGTGAATCCCCATCCGGGCCGCGGATGGTCATCTCCTTGCCATCCGCGCTGTAGCTCACTGTCTGCTCTTGCCCCGCCGAGTTACGGATGGCCAGGAGGCGTCCACTCGCATCATACAGTTCGCGAGTGTGGTTAGCGAGCGTCAAGCGCCAGGCGCCAGCACCGCCATTAGCATTCGGTAGCCATTCGAGTCTTTCAACCACGTCTGGATCAGAAGTCCAGACAAAACCGTTCAGAGCAAATTTATATGTTTGACCGTCCGGCCTGCGTACGACAATTTTGTCCGCTGCTTGCCTCTCAATGCGCTGAGTGTAGGCAAAGTTCCAGCCTAGAGCGAAACTGTTGTATGTCCGACTGAAGACAATCGGGAAAGCGCCACTACCTCGATAGTCAGTGTCCCGAAAGAATTTATTGCCTATGGCAAAATCGATAGGATGGTCTGAAAATGTCTTAATCTCATCAATACTGACTCCAGCCTTGCCACAGGCCATCATTTTCCCTGTATCGACATCACTATCAGTGATTTGCTTATCGGTGCAGCTTTTGCCAGTAGTTACGCCTTGCAGGGTGTCTACCCATGTATAGGACTTGGTAGGGCTCAGGTTATCTACCTCACAGCCATTGTGACAGCCGTCCATTAAAGCAGTTACGTCACCATATACTACCTTATTTACAACACAAGAAAGGATATCCCTTTCGCACATACCATTATGTGGATTATATTTATAAATTACTTTTCTAAATCGATTATGAGAATCGATTGCCCATGTCGGAGGTGGGCAAGCAGCATTGAAAGAAGCAAAAATAGTACCCATCCCACCGTATTGGACTTTCGGAGTCCCAAATATGAGTTCCCCTTGATAAGGGTAACACGTAGCACTCCCACTGGGGCCATAATGGCAATCTCTGTCAAGATTGGGATATTGTACATTACCGGTGAAGTAACAGTAGGAATACGGAGCATAAGAATAAAGACGACTGCAGGCCTCAGCTTCAGCTGCTTTTAACGCTTCGTCAAGTGAATTAAAGACATTAATATCTTCCATCATGGAGCTGCTGATGTTGCTTGCGGTCCATCCGACCTTAACTGGCGGCAGCGATTCAATTTCAGCTGTTCCCACTAAGGGGTTTAATAAAAAAAACAGCAGTAAAATTCCGTTTTTCATAATCGACATCCCGTATATTTATAAATCACTAGAAATGAGGCTTCAGCGATAAAAAAAGTGCGCGAATTCAACTCGCTAGTGCAACCGGTGGGTTGATTCCGAAAAATACCTGATTTGGCGTTTTAATTCCAAGCGCGAATTCAACTCGCTAGTGCAACCGGTGGGTTGATTCCGAAAAATACCTGAT
>OBLN01000291.1_pt1 | contig 18293 bp, 19 predicted proteins | sample 1519301 | NCBI WGS metagenome assembly OBLN01 (sample SAMEA2452533, study PRJEB22499) | sediment metagenome | reverse complement strand
CTTACTGCTGCTCCTTCGGGAAGATCCGGCTGTTCGGAAACATATTCACTTGTGATGGGAACCCCTGCGCCAAGACCTCTGACCGCAATGAGCCCTTCAGGATTTGTGATGGGTTCGCCTCTGAGCCTTGAAAGGTCAACTTTTTCAACCTTGATATTATTTGCGATCAGGTCACCTTTCCGGATTCTGTCTGTGGTGACAAAAACTTCAATAAACCCTTTCACATAAACAGTAAAGCCCACCTCTTTGAAGCCGTTGTTAAGTCTGCCGTACATACCGCCTATTCTGGGGTTTGATATATCGATTGAGAATCTGCCGCTGTCGTCGGTGTAGATATCACTCTGGATACGTACTTTTTCTATCTGAATCTCGGCGTTGGGGTATATCTGCGAGAGTCTGTCATATATTTTCGCTTCGATCTCACTCATCTGTATCTTTTTGCCCCTGCGGTTGAAGTATGCTTCTCCGGGGGCGGCTTTGATGTTGTATTTATTGATGATATGGGTGGCAAGCTGTACACTGAGCTTTCTTGTTTCACCATAGTCAAGCCCGCAGAAAACCTGATCCTTTATGCCTATTCCGGGGAAGACATCCTCAACTGTCACACATTCATTTTCGATAGTGATGACATTTGCCGCATAAGCGGAAAAAGATGCCGCAGTTATTATCAGGAAGAACAGTGAAAAAAGAGCAGTTTTCATGGCTTTCATATCATACTCCGTTTATTAGCGTTTTAGGTTGTTTACTATCTGGAGCATATCATCTCCGGTCTGCACCGCTTTTGAGTTGATTTCATATGCTCTTTGCCCGGTGATCATCGCAACCATTTCCTCAACAAGGTTCACGTTGCTCATCTCAAGTATATTCTGTGTGAGTTTTCCATAGCCTTCCTCTCCGGGAACACCCACCTGCGGATCACCGCTTGCGCCTGTTACCGCATAGAGGTTTTTGCCCATTGCATGAAGCCCTGACGGGTTAATGAAACGAGCAAGTTCTATGGCGCCTATTTCTGTGGGCTCTTCATCCCCCGGCAGAACAACACTGACTGTGCCGTCTTCTGCGAAGGAGATCTGTGTCGAATCTTCAGGAATAACTATGGCCGGTTCAATAAGGTATCCGTTCGGAGTAGTGAGGTTTCCGTTGCCGTCAACCTGAAAGGCTCCGGCACGGGTATATGCTATGTTTCCATCGGGAAGGGCAATCTGAAAATAACCGTCGCCTTCTATCGCAACGTCATAATTATTTCCGGTGTATTGAAATGAGCCCGAGGAGTGTATTTTTTGTATAGCAGTGACTTTTGTACCCAAACCTATTTCAATACCAGTGGGATGTTCCAGCCCTGCGGCAGTTATTGCGCCGGCACGTCTGACCTCCTGATACATCAGGTCGTCAAACAGAACTCTGGATTTTCTGAAACCCACGTTATTGACGTTGGAAAGGTTGTTTGCAATGGTATCCACATTTGTCTGCTGCGCCGTCATGCCTGTGGCGGCTGTCCAGAGAGTCCGCATCATGTTATATGCTCCTTACACCGATTTGCCCACGGTGTTGATCACTGTTCCGTTTATAGAGTCTATGCTTTGTATTACTTTCTGATAAGTTTCAAACCCGCGCATTGCATCTATCATGCGCACCATTTCAAGGACGGAGTTTACGTTACTCCCTTCAACATAGCCTGCGGTAACGCCGGGGTTTTCTGCCTGCTGGGGTATTGTGTCCACTGCTGCATAAAGATTATGACCCACTTTCTGAAGGTTATCAGTATCTTCAACGTAAGCTATGCCAAGCTGATCCTGTGCTTCACCGTCTACAAGAATCACACCGGTTTCTGTTACTGTGTAGTTGTCAGGGAGGATGATAGGCTGCGGATTGTCATCGTCAATATTTGAAAGCACAGGGTAACCCTCTGCGGTCACAAGCTCATTGTTTTCGTTCACTGTGAAGCTTCCGTCACGGGTGTAACGGATACCGAAAGGGGTATCCACCACAAAAAAAGTATCAGGATCTGTGAGGGCAAAGTCCAGCTTATTGCCTGTTTCATGCAGGTAGCCGATGGAAAAATCTGTCTTCACTTCAGATAATTTCACTGTGGAATTCATCGCCTTGTTATAATCCGTGGTGCGGATAAAATTCTGCGGGAACTCTTTTTCAGTGGGGAAATACTCGGTGAAAACCGGTACATCCTTCTTGAACCCTGTGGTGTTGACGTTGGCTAAGTTGTTGGCTATGTTCTCCACCCGCCTGTTCTGCATCATCAGTCCGCTGGTGGCGACATAAAGTCCGTTCAGCATATGTTATTCCTCCTCTGAGGATGTTGTTTCATTATCAAGGCTTTTGAGGTATTCATCAAATTCCCTCTGCCATTGTTCCTCTTTTTTTATGGCGTCTCTTTTTTCCTCAAGCTCACGTATTTCCTGTTGTTCGATATCAGTTGCCTTAGCTTCTTTTTTTGCTTTTGCCCGTTCTTCCATACGTTTCTCAAATTTTTCCATGCGGGTGACAGGTATGCCGTACGCCTTAGGGAGAGCCACAGCAAAAATCTGCCCCATAGCTTTCATGGAAAGGGTGCTGGAGGGGATGGCGTTTTTTGTGGGATAATACCAGAAGTTAGGGTCAGCCTTGCTCTCAAGGGCTATTACGCTTGAGAAAACAGGTATATCACTCTTGGTCATTATGCTTAAAACAACAGTGCTTGAGTTTCTATCGTAGCTTCTTTCTATGCTTTCCTTCATGCGGGAAACTATTATATAGTCAGCCTGCTGAATTTTGTCAGTTACCTTACCCAGCCTTGAGAGCTGAAAATAGTTCCGCATCATCCTGCCGGTTTCTTCATCGTAGTATGTTTTTCCTTCCCTTGTGATTCTTGCGGGGAGAATGTAATATGTCTTTCCGATCGGGAGTGTCTCATGCGTTTTGGCGTAGAATGTGACGACTTTTTCTTTTGTTTTGTCGAACACGAGGGAGGAGATGTTCGAGTTTGCTTCAAGGCTGATCAGAACAAAAAGAACACCCGAATTAAGGCGCGCTGTGAGTTCCACAGCCTCTGTGAGTGTATCGTCAATGCTTGAGGCAACTTTGCCCGGGTTTGCAACTTTAGATGAGCATCCCGTAAATAAAGCGATTGCGATCAGCAGGGGAAATATTTTCTTCATCCTGTCCTCCGTCATGGAGATACAAACAAGAAACGTGCCAATATTATGACGATGAGGTGATTTATGCTTGAATTTTCAATAGACCGTAAAAAATGCCGCCGATGTTCACTCTGTATGGAAGACTGTCCGGTTAGTATTATAGAAAAAGATTCAGAAGGCTTTCCTTTCATCACGAAAGAAAAAGAAAAGCTCTGTCTTAAATGTCAGCATTGTTTAGCTATCTGCCCTGATGCGGCACTCTCAATTCTGGGTAAAAACCCTGACGAAAGTATGCCAGCTTCTGATATGCCCGCAGCAAAGCAGGTCGAAGCGCTTATCCGCAACAGAAGATCCATAAGGCATTTTAAAAAGAACGATGTGGAGTTTGAAACGATCCGCTCTCTCCTCTGTGTTACGGCAAACTGCCCGACAGGAGAGAACATGCGTGCCCTGACTTTTACCATAATTGATAACCGTGAAGACATGGAGAAATTTGTGGTGAAGGCTTACGGGCTTCTTGAAAAAAGAATAGAGGAAGGGACTCTGCCGGAGAGGTTCAGGTTTTATGCCGCCCTCCTCAGAAGATATAAGTCAGGCAGGGATATTATCTTCAGGGGTGCGCCGCATCTCATTGTTGCCTCTGCGCCAAAAGGCGAGGGAACTCCGGAGGCGGACTGTTTTATTGCGCTTAGTTATTTTGACCTTTATGCGTACAGTCTTAAAGTAGGAACTGTCTGGGTGGGCTTTCTGGCGTTTATGTTTGAATTCATGCCGGAGATAAAGGATGTGCTTGGAATTCCTGCTGACCATGAAGCGCCGTATGCGCTGCTTTTCGGCAAGGCAAAATATAAATACCCCAGAGGCGTTCAGAGGGATGATTTCAGAATAAACAGACCTGAGTTTTAAAAGAACAGGGGCGGAGAGATCCGCCCTCAGTGATTATTTGTAGGGAACATTCTCCTCATATTCATTGAGGAATTCATTTATAAGGTGTTTGTCCACATCGGAAATTTTGGTAAACTGAAAGGCAACAAAGCGTTTTTTAGCGCTGATTTCTTCCTTATTCGCCTCAGTGCGCCACACAACAGCATGTGCATGTACAACGTCTTTAACCCCGTGGTTGGGGAACTGAACCTTTGCTTCGTAGTCATCGTAGATTTCAAAAGATATTGCTGTATTTGAAAGAAACCCGCCGATACTTATATCAACAAGCTCCACCTGTTTGTATTCTCCGTCTTTTTTTAAATAAAGTTTAAGGGGTACTCCGCTGTAGCGTTTATGCCTGCGGCGTTCGTTTTTTTTTGTGTACATTATAAATCCCCGGACAAAAATTGTATAAGATAATTATGGCACTTTAAGGATAATCTTGCCAGAATTATTCTATGAGGAAATAAAGATTATTTGAGAGTATAAATAGAAAATAAAAAAGGCTTCCCTGATCTCTCAAAGAAGCCTTATCGTTAATGGCGGTGCAGGGACTTGAACCCCGGACACTGCGGATATGAGCCGCATGCTCTAACCACCTGAGCTACACCGCCTTACATCGGGACTGATTTATTAAACTATTTTCACGTCCTAGTCAACGTAATTTTATCTTTATCGGTAATTTTTTAAAGGAAATTTTCCGAAAGAGAGGCATTAAGTATTCCGGAAAGACGCTCTTCGAGTTTGTACATTCTCTCTGAGACGGTTTTTGCCATTATCCACACGAACTTACCAAAAAGAGCCGGATGAGCATTCTTCATTTCAGAAAGCTTTTCTCCTGTTATGGAGAATAATGTCACTGCCGTGTATGCTTTGGCGTTTGCCGAGCGTGGATAGCCCGTGAGGATTGCCATTTCACCAAAAAAGTCTCCTGCTTTGAGGTTGTTCAGGAAGATGGACGTCTGCTCATTTACATCTTTTGATATACCGACTTCGCCCTCAGCAATTATGCAGAAGCTATTGCCCGCGTCTCCCTCTTTGAGTATGAGTTCACAGGGCTGATAGTCTTCTTTTGTGAAATAGTTTAAAAACTCTTCCATCTCTGCTGCGGAAAAATCAGCAAATCTGGGATTTTTCTTTAAAATCTCCGCACTTGTTTTCAATTTTATACACCTTTGATCATATTTTGATTCTCAGTTCCCGGACAATTTCCGTCATGGCTGCTCTTGCGCCGGACTGTATGTAAACATCCGGCTTGCAAACTCTTAATGACGATTCATCCGGGTTGATAGTAATAATTTTACAGCCGGATGCCTGAAGGCGGACGGCAAGGTAGTCATTGGTAGGAACACTGCCGCTTGAGCCGATCAAAATGGCTACATCGGGAATCCCTGCACGTTCAAGAAAATCACGGAAATTATTATACTGGTAAGCATGCTCAACATAGTCAAAATCGCCGAACATAAGTACATGGGGGCGCAGAAGCCCGCCGCATTTCGGACACATAGGCAGGTTTGACGCTGTCATCATATCATAGTCCAGCCCGCACAGAGGCACGTCTTCATTCTCTTCGTATGTGTAGCTGCATCCAAGCCCCGCCATGCACTGAAGGCGCCATATGCTCCCGTGGATCTCATAAACATGGTCGGCGGATGTGCCGGAGGTCATGTGGTAGCCGTCTGTGTTGGTTGTGTGAATGAATGAGTTTTCAAAATGATTATCTATGAGTGAGTTGATGGCGGTGTAGCCTTCGTGGGGTTTGTTCTCTTTTGCGTTGCGCCTGCGCCATTCATAAAATGCCCATGCGTGGGATGGTCGTGTTTTGAAGCTTCGGGGATTTGCAAGATCCACTGCTTCGAGCTTTAGGTTTTTGTATGCCGGAAAATTCCGCCAGTAGCCTTCCTTATCTCTGAAAGTGGGGATGCCGGATTCAGCGCTCATTCCGGCGCTGGTCAGGAAAAGGCAGCTTCGTGCGCTGCCGATGATGTCCACAGCTTTATTCATAGGAACACCGCCGTTTTTTTGGTAATTTTACCAAAAAAAGATAGTTATTTCCAGTTAGCTCCCTCTTCAGCGAGAAGTTTTTCTTTTTTATGAACTCCGCTTGAATAATTTCCCAGCCCGTTTGCTCTCACAACTCTGTGACATGGAACAATAAGCGGATATGGATTTGTCGCCATAGCTGTTCCCACGGCTCTTGCGGCATTTTTGCTCCCGCTGATTTCCGCAAGTTTTCCGTACGTAAGAACCTCGCCCTTCGGGATATTGAACAGGTTTCTGTAAACAGATTTATGAAATTCGCTTCTGCCTTCAAAAACAAGCTCATCGAATTTAAGGGGGCATTCACCCGCAGGGTATGATTCCAGATAAGCACATATTTTCTCATGCTCTTTCTTCATAGGCTGAACATCATATTCCTCCGGACGTATGAGGCACACTTCCACAAGCGTACCTTTGTCGTCAAATACCGGGAAAACATCACCGATGTGCTTGTTTTGAAGGTGAACCATATACATATTATGACCTCACGAGGAAGTTTTTATCCCAGTCTTTCATAACAGGGTCGTAGCCTTTGGAGCGGAGCATGGCACAGAATTCTGCCACACTTCTGTCGTCCTCAACTTTAAACTGTTTGCCGTCATGTTCTTTATTGTATCCGCCGGGTTCGGTTTTGGAACCTGCGCTCATCTGGGTTACGCCAAGGGGCAGAAGATGCTCTCTCATCTCCGCCGGTTCACGGGTGGAGATAACCAGCCCCGCATCATGGAGAAAAAGGCGCAGGGCAAGTATGGACTGAACAAGGTTTTTGTCTTTTATAAGCTCGTAAGGGGTAAAATTTCCCGCTGCAAAGCGTATGCGGGGGAAAGATACTGTCACATGGGTTTTCCAGTAATGTTTCATGAGGTAACGGGCGTGGAGTCCGACAAAAAATTCTTCGGTGCGGAAGTCTTCCAATCCCATGAGAGCCCCTATGCCCACTGTGCGGTATCCGGCTTCTGCTCCTCTGTCCGGCGTTTCAAGACGCCATTCAAAATCACGCTTTCTGCCTGCCGGGTGTACTTTTGCATAGGTTTCTCTGTTGTATGTTTCCTGATATATTGTAAGTCCGTCTGCACCGGAATTGCGGAGTATGGAATATTCTTCCGTACTCATGGGGAAAACCTCTATGGAAAGTGAGCTGAACATATCCCGCAGGAGATCGCATGTTCTGGCGAGGTCGGAAACGCTTACAACCTTTGGTGATTCACCTGTAACCAGAAGAAGGTGCTGAATACCCATGTCTGCAATGGTTTTTGCTTCCGCAACCACTTCCTCATCAGTCAGGGTCACTCTGGGAATTTCGTTATGCCTGTTGAACCCGCAGTAAACACAGGAGTTGGTGCATTCGTTGGAAGTGTATATCGGACCGTAGATTTTTATGGTTTTGCCGAATCTCTGCAATGTTATGCGGCTTGCCTCTTTCGCCATGGGCTCGAGGAATTTTTCCGCCGCAGGGGAGAGGAGGACGGCGAAGTCTGTTTCGGTGATTATATCTTTGTTAAGTACGGCGGCAACGTCTTCTGCCGTCCTTGAGTGGATGAAGTTTTTAACCTCGTTCCAGTCGTATTCTTTAAGTATTTGTGTGAATGTCATCTTAATCTCTTAAAAAACCTGTCAGCGGGCTTGATGCTTCCGCTTTTTCTTTTTGTGAGGGCATACCAGCATCCCTTGCCGTAACTGCCGCATCAACAGCGAGTTTAAATGCCAATGCCATTTTAACAGGGTCGCCCGCTGTGGCTATTGCCGTGTTTACAAGAACAGCATCCGCACCCATTTCAATGGCAAGTGCGGCGTGGCTTGGTGCGCCTATTCCAGCATCCACAACAACAGGTACATGTGCCTGCTCTATTATTATGCGTAAATTATCCACGGTTTTTATTCCCTTGTTGCTGCCGATGGGTGCGCCGAGGGGCATTACGGTTACGGTGCCTATCTCCTCAAGGCGTTTGCAGAGAACAGGATCCGCATTAATGTAAGGCAGAACCTTGAACCCTTCCTTCACGAGTATTTCCGCCGCCTTGAAGGTTTCAATCGGGTCGGGGAGGAGGTAGTACGGATCGGGTGTGACCTCAAGCTTGATCCAAGGCTCGCACCCTGCCGCACGGGCGATTCTTGCCAGTCTCACTGCCTCTTCGGCGTCTCTTGCACCGGATGTGTTAGGGAGAAGAAGGTACTTTGATGTATCTATGTGGTTGAGAATATCGTCCTGCGGATTGTTTACGTCCACTCTGCGCAGAGCAACAGTAACAATCTCCGCTCCGCTTGCTTCAGCCGCCGCAGCCATTACATCACTGCCGGCGAATTTACCTGTGCCGACCATAAGTCTGCTTCTGAAGGTTCTTCCGTCTATAGTAAGATTTTTTGAGAACATGCTCTTTTACCGCCTGAAATCTGAATGTATTTCAATAGTAATTACCACTGATTAAATGTCAACAATATATTGATAGATAAATATTGTCCCTGATGCGCTCAGGCAGGGCTGTTCCTGAATACCCTTGCGAAAAATAAAAATAGGCGTAAACTTAGTTGCGTCAATTTTGTCAGATACAAGGACGAATAATAAACCTGCGAGGATTTCCAGATGGATTTTTGCAATCTTAAAAGCCAGTATTCATTAGTAAAAGAAGATATCGACCGCCGTGTTCTTGCGGTATTTGAGCATGGAAGATACATTTTCGGACCCGAAATAACGGAGCTTGAAAAAAAATGCGCAGAATTTTGCGGAGTTAAACACGCTCTGGCTGTTTCTTCAGGCACAGATGCTCTTCTCATGGGGCTTATGGCTTATGATGTTAAGCCCGGTGACTATGTTATCACCACGCCTTTTACCTTTATAGCAACAGCAGAGATGATAGCTCTCCTCGGCGCAATTCCTCTTTTTGTTGATATAGAAGAAACAACCTACAACATTGACCCTGCAAAGCTTGGGGAAATGCTTAAAAAACCTCCTGTTGATAAATCAAAAATCAGGGGCGTTATCGCCGTTGACCTCTACGGGCAGATGCCTGACTACGAAGCCATAGAAAAGGTTATCAAAGACAGCGGTCTTGACCTTTTCCTCATGGAAGACGCAGCACAGAGCTTCGGTGCAATGCAGAGAGGTAAAAGAGCCTGCGCATTCGGAGATATTGGCGCCACATCATTCTTCCCTTCAAAACCTCTCGGCTGCTACGGCGACGGCGGTATGGTTTTCACCAACTGCGATAAGCTCGCAGAAAAAATGGGATGGATCAGAAACCATGGTCAGAATGAGAGATACTGCCACAAAATAGTGGGTATCAACGGCAGGCTGGACAGTGTTCAGGCGGCTGTTCTCCTCGGCAAGTTTGATCTTTTTGTAAACAAAGAGATCGATGGCCGTGACAAGGTTGCATCTATGTACACCGAAAAGCTTTCCAAAATAAAAGGTGTTAAAACTCCGGCAGTTACAGATTTCAACCGCTCCGTATGGGCTCAGTATTCCATAATGGTTGAGGACAGGGACTCACTTGCCGCTCATCTTAATGCGAAAGGCATACCCACTGCGGTTCACTACCCGATACCCCTGCACATGCAGGAAGTTTTCAGCGGTCTCGGCGTGAAGAAAGGCACTCTCCCTGTTTCAGAGAAGGTTGCCGCTCATATAATGAGCCTCCCCATGTGCGCTTATAAAACACAGGAAGACATAAACACAGTTGCTGAGGCAATAGCCGAATACTACAAATAGTCAATGGTTTGAGGGGAATTTCGTTGAAGTTCCCCTTCTTTTTCTCTTCATAATCTATTTTTTCGATTTTTATTGACTGCTGATCTTTTTCAGGCTTTACTTTCCGGATGGAAAAAAACCGGGTATTTATTGAGCGTTTCAGCAATGTCTTAGGTGCGGATTCGGATGCATTTTTTGCATCCCTTGAACGTCTGCCGTCTAAACATATACGCATAAATACCAAACGTAACATAAACTACCTGCCGGAAATAGCTGAACACGGCATAGTTCTTGAAAATGATGCACGTTTTCCCGCTGTTTATAAGGTTCTCAGCGGAGCGGAAAAGCTTACTTCCACTGTTTCTTTCCAGACGGGCGGTTTTTATATCCAGAACCCTTCTTCAGTTTTTCCGCCGGATGTACTATGCAGATTTCTTCCTGAAAATCCTGCCGTTATGGATGTTTCCGCCGCTCCCGGCGGGAAAACCGTAGCATTGTGTGATATGCTTAAAAACACTGGTGTGGTTGTTGCTAATGAGCCGTCATCAAAACGGCTTAAATCCCTTGAGTTTAATTTAGAGAAATACGGCTGCTGGAGCGCTAAGACCGTATCATTTGACGGACGTGTGCTTGACAGGCATCTGGAGGAAACCTTTGACGGTATACTTCTGGATGCACCATGCAGCAATGAGAATAAAATATTCCGCAATGAAACCGTGAACGCATCGTGGGAGCCGGCACTTGTGGAGCGTATGGCAAAACTCCAGAGAGAGATACTTGAATCAGCCTTTAAGTGTCTGAAGAAGGGGGGCGCTCTTGTTTATTCCACATGCACATTCTCCGTTGAGGAGAACGAAGGTGTGATACACGCCTTTCTGGATGAACATCCGGAAGCAGAGCTTCTGGATATTTCTGAAGGTGAAAACACCTTCGGCATGAGCGGGGATACAGCTTTTGATGAGAAAGTCCTCCGTGTGATGCCCCATAAACTGCCTTATGACGGTTTTTTTATAGCCGCTTTAAGAAAGAAAGGGGACGATGCGGAGGGTTGCAGTTTAAAGATTAAAAGAGACAAACAGCTTGACTCACTGTTTTATGAATTACCGCCGAATCTTTCGGTTTCACACGGGTCAAATATTGCATATATAGAAACAGGCTGCGTTCTTGAAGCAAGACCAAGGCTTGGCAAAAGCGGCATTCTTCTCTGGAAGCGTGCGGGGGAACTGAGTGCCCAGAGTGCATGGGAGCTCGGTGCGGAACTTAAACCAGACTACAGGGCACAGACAGGACTTGACGGGGCATTGCGCTATTTAAAAGGGTTTGACACGGATAAGACGTCCGACTATCATACTCCGGTTCTTTACTATGGCGAAATCCCCGTGGGAACGGTGAAAACCGTCGAGGGCAGATTTAAAAACAAGCTGGACAGGTATTTTTTGTATGGCAAAAACATTGAGTTTTAAACTTTCAGCACTTTTTATCTTATTGGCGGTTTTTTTTACCGCACCGGGCGTTAAGGCACAACAGCTTTCAGGCAATGTATTCTCTTATAAAAGCGAGCCTTTTACAGCAGTTGTTGTGGATAAAAACACAAGCACACTCTACATAGTGGAGATGAAGAACGACACTCCTGAAATAATTGCGAAAACAAGCGTTCTTGTTGGCGGTGGCGGAGGCGATAAAAAAGTCTCCGGCGATATGAAAACCCCTGAAGGCGTTTACTATATAACGGGCTACCTGTCTCCTGAACAACTGCGGAGAGCATACGGCAGTGTGGCGGATGACTACGGAACGGGGGCATTCCCTCTGAATTATCCCAACTTTTTTGACCGGATGAGCGGCAAAACCGGCAGCGGAATATGGCTGCACGGCAAAAGGGTGGACAGAAAAGAACAGTCCACGAGAGGGTGCGTTGCTCTTGAAAACGATGTTCTTGATGACTACAAAAAATATCTCAAAAAAGGTATTCCCGTTGTAATCACAAACGGAGTGAGCTTTGAGCAGCGCCAGAACTACGAAGTGGAGAAAGCTTTTCTGAAAGAGAAGCTGGACAGCCTTGTGGCTTCATGGAGCGGGCTGGATTTTGAAAATTTTGCATCGCACTACCACATTCAGTTCAGAAGCGGTTCAGGCGAAAATTATGCACAGTATCTAGGCAAAAAGAAAACACTGATGAAGCTTTATCCCGAAAGGAAGATAGAAGTGACATCTGTGCGCTCGTTTAAGGAAAATAATGACGAGTTTGTTTATGACTTCGACCAGCTCTACTGCGCTGACAATATCCTCGCCTACGGAAACAAGAGGCTTTACCTCAAAAGAGAAATAGATGAGCTTAAAATAATAGCGGAGGAGTTTTTTTCCGAGTCTCCGGAGTCTCTTGTGCGTGAGCGTGTGGCGGTATTTCTTGAAAACTGGAAGAAAGCGTGGGAAAGCATGGACACTGAAAAATATATGGCGGCTTATTCCTCATCCTTTGCATCAGCAGGATTCAATTATGAAAGCTGGAAGACGGATAAGGAAGAAAAATTCGACAAATACTCAACCATAAAAATCGGTATAGATAATATTAAGATTTCGCAGATTTCCCCTAAAAGGGTCAGAGTGAGCTTCATTCAGCACTTCAGCGGAGATTCCTACAGTGATAAGGGTGTCAAAACCCTTGAGCTTGAGGGATGTCCCGGGGATTACAGGATCAGAAGCGAACTCTGGAGCGCCAGATGAAAAAAACTCTTATAATTTTTACTCTGCTGATTACCGCTGCTGTATCTTTTGCCCAGACACGCCCGTATACTCAGAATGATGTTTATTTCAAAGGCACTGAGTATGAGCTTGACGTGTACAGGATATACGGCAGGCAGGACGGCAAGACAATGCTGATCATAGGCGGAATTCAGGGGGATGAACCGGGAGGCTTTCTCTCTGCTGATCTCTATGCGGAAATGCGCCTTGAAAAAGGAAATCTTATTGTTGTCCCCAGAGCTAATTTCAAATCGGTAATACTTTTTGACAGGGAAACTGAAGCCGATATGAACCGCCGTTTCACCAAAGATTTAGGTGTAATGGAGATGGATAAGGTTGTGGAAGTTATTATCAGGCTGATGGAAGAGTCCGATGTTTTTCTCAATCTTCATGACGGATGGGGCTATCATAACCCGAAATATATAGACCAGTGGCGCAACCCACGCAGGTTTGGTCAGTCGATCATTACCGATGCGGATATATTCTCCTGCGAAGACGGACGTATGCTTGATCTTAAAACTCCGGCGAAACAGGTTCTTGAAGCAGTTAATAAAATGATAAACGATGAAAAGTATTTTATGCACTACTTCAACACCCAAACGGAAGATCCTCTGACGAAGTTCACCGACATGCGCAAAACAGCAACATTCTACGCACTTAAGCATTTCTGTCTCCCTTCATTCGGTGTGGAATCATCAAAAAACCTGCCGTCTGTTGAGCTGAAAGTTCTTCATCATAATTACGTCGTGAACGAATTTATGAAATATTATGATATAGTTCCCGAACATCCCCGTATTTTTCTGAAAGAGCCCCTTCTTAACTATGCTGTTATCAGGGTAAATGATGAAGTGGTGACTGTGGAAAACGGGCAGACTCTGTATGCCGACAAGGGAGACTTGATCGAAATAACAAACGTTGACGCTAACTATGACAGGGGCATATCATGCGATATCCTCGGAATGGGTGATCTCAATGACTGCGGAAAGCAGATTGAGGTCAAAGGCGAATCAAGAATTGTTTTCCGTAAGGACAATCAGAAGATGGGGGAGATCAAGCTTGCGTATAAGAACGCTCCGAAGCCTGTTAAACCCGCAGTCGCTGTAAAACAGCCGGTTAAGCCTGTTGTAAAGGAAGACCTTGTTCCGTCAAAGACCAATGTTGTTTTTGTTATGAAGATAAACGGCGATGAGGTGCGTGTCCGGTCGGGCGGAATGGTTAGATTGAAAAAAACCGATACTATCGAGTTTATAGAAGCTCTCGGCGGTGATTTCGGTTCACCTGATGTTCCTGTGAATGTTAAAGGCTATGTACCGCCCGGAGCAATTAACAACGGTGATGACAGAGGATATAAAATCCGCATGACAGACTATTTTATGCTGAAATACTCCCGTGACGGTATGGGCAGGGCGTATCCTGTTATTGCCGGAAACAGCCGTAATGAAATCGGTGAGATGTGGATAGAGATTGAGTAATGAAAAGGATTGCAATACATGTTAAAGGGCGTGTGCAGGGTGTCGGCTACAGGGCGTTTCTCCATAACGGAGTTGTTCCTCTTGGTGTGGGCGGCTATGTGCGCAACCTTACTGACGGAAGCGTTGAGATCATAGCAGAAGGTACGGAGGCGCAGCTAAACGAAGTGCTGAAAAAAGCCCGTGCCGGTTCCCCGTTTTCTGAGGTTACGGACATGACTGTGGTTGAGGAAAAAAACACAGGCGAGTTTGAAACATTTGAGATAAGAAACTGATGAATAAATATAAACTGCTGATATTCGACTTTGACGGCACTCTGGCGGCAACTGAGCCTGCCATACAGTTCTGTATGAAAGCAGCTTTCGAGGAGTACGGGCTTACGCCACCGCCTGAAAAATCCGTACGGGAGGCTATCGGCATCCCTCTGAACAGGATGATAGCCGGTCTGGGCGGACTGGATGATGAAACGGCGCAGACAGTAACCGATATTTACAGAAAATACTACAAGCGTGAAGGGATGGAGATGACGAAACTTTTTCCTTCAGCTCTCTCAACTGTTGAGGCGCTCCGTGGCAGAGGCTATAAGACAGCCGTTGTCAGCAATAAAAATCATGAAGTGGTTCATAAGTCTGTTGAAGTTACAGGCTTAATGCCTTTTTTTGACCTTGTTGCCGGAGAAAAGGGCGGTCAGTTTCAGAAACCCCACCCGCAGGCTTTTACAGATATAATTGTACCCGGTTTCGGTGTGGATGCGTCTGATTGTTTAATGATAGGCGACGCTGTGCAGGATACAGGTTTTGCCCTTAATTGCGGCATGGACGCGGCATGGGCTTCATACGGTTTCGGGAATGAAACAGAGTGTATGAACAAAAATGTTAAATTCGTGCTTAATGATATTTCGGAGCTGACCGATATACTTGGTTGACAACGCTTTTTACGGAGATTTCATTGAGTGTCAGACAGGCGATACAAATCAGGGAGGATGCGTTTCGCCCCCGTCCGTTTTTAAAATGGGCAGGCGGCAAAAGTAGACTTATTCCTCAGTTTGAACCATTTTTCCCAAAGAGAAGAATGGTTTATTTCGAGCCGTTTATAGGCGGCGGAGCTGTGTTCCTTCATCTTGCCGCAAAGGGGCTCATAAAAAAAGCGTTCCTCAATGACCTTAATTCGGATCTTGCCGGTCTTTATTCAGTAATCAAAAACACCCCGGATGTTTTTATAGAGCAGTGTCTTGCGTTGTCGGATGAATATCTTGCCTTGAGCGATGTTGAGCGTGCGGAATATTATTACAACAAACGCAGGCAGTATAACAAAGGTGCATGGACGAACCCTGTAACCCGTGCTGCGGCAACGGTTTTTTTGAACAAAACCTGCTTTAACGGACTCTTCAGGGTTAACAGCAAGGGCGAGTTTAATGTACCTGCCGGCAAATATAAGTCACCCACCATAATTGAACCTGAGAACATATACGCTGTCTGCCGTGCCTTGAACGAAACGGAAGCGGAAATTACCTGTGCTGATTTCAGTGATGTTCTGGAAAACGCATCAAATGGTGATTTCGTGTACTATGACCCGCCATACAGACCCCTGAACAGAACAGCCTGCTTCACAACATACGCAGCAGGCGGATTTGACGACAGTGAACAGGCACGCCTTGCCTCCTGCTTTCGTAAGTTATCCGCAAAGGGTACGGCACAAATGCTCAGTAACTCAGACCCAAAAAATGCCGATCCTTCTGACGGCTTTTTTGAGGAACTCTATGACGGCTTCCGCATACGCAAAGTCAGAGCTTCACGCAATATAAACAGCAGTGCCGACAAACGAGGCTCAATCAGCGAGCTTCTCATTATGAACTACTGATTTCCTCCGGTTGTAATAAACCATTCACTTATCCTTGCATTCATGTTAATCACAGTGTAAATTATAACCACATCCGTGGGGGTGCTTGCCGATGAAAGGGCAGGCTGAGAGAGTCCCCGTAACCTGATCCGGATAATGCCGGCGTAGGGAAACGGTTTTTCTTCTTTAGTCTATTCCAAGCCTTTTTCACCCAGCCTGTTCCTGCGGAATATAATCAATAGTTCACTTAAAGGCAGGTATAAATTCATGACACAGCTCGAAGCAGCCCGTAAAGGGATTATCACACCGGAAATGAAAAAAGTAGCCGCTGACGAATTCATGGACGCTGAAAAGCTCATGAACCTCATAGCGGAAGGCAAAGCAGTTATCCCGAAAAATAAAAACCGTGAATATGAAAAGGTTATGGGGATAGGGCGTGGGCTTCGCACAAAAGTCAACGCCAATATCGGCACATCCGGCGACCGTCCGTTTATAGATTGTGAGCTGGATAAGCTGAAAGCAGCCCTTGATGCTGGCACTGACAGTGTTATGGATCTTTCCACCGGAGGGGATCTTGAAGCTGTGCGTAAAGCTATTCTTGATGCTTCGCCCGTTATGGTGGGTGCTGTTCCGCTTTATGCTGTTGCGGCAGAGCTTGCTATGGCTGATAAAACAACCGAGATGATGGATCCTGAAATTCTTCTCCGCAGCATAGAAAAACAGTGCGAACAGGGAATAGACTATATAACAGTTCATTGCGGCGTTACGAAGGAATCCGTTGCCAGAATGGACAAAACTGAAAGAGTGTGCGGCATAGTGAGCAGGGGCGGTTCTATCACTGCTAACTGGATACGCAGAAACGGTAAAGAAAACCCGCTTTACGAATATTATGAAGACCTTTTAAGCATAGCTTATAAATATGACGTAACGCTTAGTCTCGGTGACGGCTTCCGCCCGGGAGCTATAGTTGACGCTTCCGACCGTGCGCAGATTGATGAACTGATCATCCTCGGCGAACTTGCCAAAAGAGCAAAAGAGCGTGATGTTCAGGTTATAATCGAAGGTCCAGGACATGTGCCGCTGAACCAGATCGAAGCTAACATGACATTGCAGAAAACTCTTTGTGACGGTGCGCCTTTCTACATCCTCGGACCGCTCCCCACTGATATTGCACCCGGATACGACCATATAACAGCAGCCATAGGCGGTGCCATAGCCGGTGCGGCAGGTGCTGATTTCCTTTGTTATGTAACCCCTGCGGAACATCTTTGTCTGCCCGATGAAAACGATGTGCGGGAAGGAGTTATAGCTTCACGCATAGCCGGACACATAGCAGACATCGCAAAAGGCTACCCCGGAGCGATGGAACGTAATATACTTATGAGTAAGTACAGAAAAGAACTTAACTGGGAAGGGATGTTTGCCCTTGCTATAGACCCGGCTAAGGCGAGAGAAAAATTTGAAAGGAACAGGGATGTTGATTCCTGCTCCATGTGCGGGAAATTATGCGCAGTGAAGATAGACAAAAAACTTCCGACTATTTAAGACTTTACCTCGTTTTTGAGGAAGATATGCTTCAGATGCCGCTTGATGAATTTATTCAGGCGGCTGTTGAAGGCGGGGTGACGGCAATCCAGCTCCGCAACAAGGGTACGGACATCCGCCGTTCCATAATCACAGGGCATCGGATAATGGAACTGATCGAAGGCAAGGATATACTCTTTGTGGTGAATGACCGCATAGATGCGGCGCTCACTCTCGGTGCAGAGGCGGTGCATCTTGGGATAAAGGATATACCCCTTGCCTCTGCTGTGGATACGTGGGCGGAAATGGTCTACGGATATTCCTGCAACAGCCTTGAAGATCTGGAAACAGCAGTGAGCGGCGGTGCGTCATACATCGGCGTGGGTCCGGCGTTTCATACTGATACTAAAAAGGATCTTCGTCCGGTAATCGGCACGGAGGGGATAAGGCTGATTACCGAAAGAAGCCCCCTGCCCGCCATCGCCATAGGCGGAATCAAGGCTTCCAATATGAAGAACCTGAAAGGTCTGGGGCTTTCCGGAGTGGCTGTTTCATCTGCTCTGTGCGCTTCCGGCGATCCTTACTGCGATGCCAAATTAATGCGTGAGCTTGCGGAGGAGCTTTGAAAGAGTTTGCCTTTATAGAAAGCCTTAAAGAGCTTAGTCCGGATGACCGCCTGCACGGAATAGGTGATGACGCCGTGCTTACGGACGGACTCCTCATCGCAAAAGATATAATAACGGAAGGAGTCCATTTTACAAAGGATGCTCCTTTGCAGAATATTATATTCAGGCTTTTTACCGCAAATGTAAGCGATATTGCTGCCATGGGCGGCAGGGCGGAAAAGGCACTGCTGGGCGTTGCGCTTCCTTCTTATGTGGATAAGTCAAGGCTCACCGAGGCTGTTCGCTACTCATGTGCTTATTACGATATAAAGCTGAT
>OBLN01000290.1_pt1 | contig 18309 bp, 22 predicted proteins | sample 1519301 | NCBI WGS metagenome assembly OBLN01 (sample SAMEA2452533, study PRJEB22499) | sediment metagenome | reverse complement strand
TTTAATAAAAAATCATATCATATTTATAAAAGCGAATTACAAGAAACAGAACCAACAGATTGGGAGCCGATTTATTCAAGCGAAAACAGGAACGAAGCTATTAAAAAATTTGAAAATTTAATTGGGAGGGTTTAAAAATGAATTTATATTTACAAGAAAAAAGGAATTTAGAGGAAAAAATGAAAAGTTTTAATGATGTATTGTTCTGGGCATTCAGCAACAAGCAATTCGAAGAAGGCATCGAAAAAGTAAAAGCATCACCAGAAAATAAGGTTGTATCGATCGGCGCTGGTGGTTATATTTTAAAAACAAAAGTAAAAGAATATTTTAAAATGTTTGAAGATTATGATGAAAAAATGAAAGAATTAAGAAAAAATAAAGAATTTATGATTGACGCTTTCCTTGAAGAATTAAGCAATCATGAATATATTGTAACCTATTCGATTGAAGACACTTTGAACGCTTTGGACATCACTTACGAAGAATTAGAAAGCAGCCAGATATTAAAAGAAGCACTTACAATAGCAAAAAAGCAGTATTCAAAAAAAATAAAAATTATTTTAAAGTTATGGAAGAGAAAACAGCATACACAGGATGGAAAAAAGTTATAACTATTGATCACTGTTCAAGTGGACCAGAGTATGAAGCGATATGCGAAGTAAAAGATAATAAAATAATTGATGAAATAATGGAGTTGTTAAAATGAAAAAATATTTACTTGAATTTATTGGTTTTGATAGTTGGAGTAGAGCGGTTTATAAATGCAAAAATACAGGGCTTTTGTTTTGTGATATTGACTTAAAAAAACCATATGATCTGAACGCATATATACATATAAAATATGGCGGATTTGATGGCGAACCAGATTATCCAATCAATAAAAATAATTATGAATTTATTAAAAAATAATTTTATAGAAAGGGTTAAAACAATGATTTTAAAATTAAGAAGAAACAACAATGCAAACGCTAAAATAAGCGGTGATAATTTTGATGATATAGCGTTAAAATTGAAAATGATTAAGTATATACCTGATGACACAAAAAATACAAGAGAAGCCATCGAGGCGGCTTTATTAAATAATAATTTTATAATGATAGAATGGAGGATTTAAAATGAAAAAAGAAATCACAAGCAAGATCTATAAAAAAGTATTCAATATTAAAGAAAATCATAAAAATATCAATAATTATCTTAAAGCGGTTATCATTAACTTTAACGATGAAAGAGGCGACATCATAGTTTATAATGATAATTTTAAAACCAAACGAAAATATGCGGATTTTACACAAGGGAAAAAAGAAGCAAGACTTAATCCGTTGCAGATTGTTTTTTCAGGATTAGAAAATGCGGTTTTATTTAATGAAAGATATATTGATGCTAATGATAATATAAGATCGTTCAATGAGGCAAAAAAATGAATTTAAAAAATTTTTTAAAATTGATTGATGATAAAATCAAAAATAATTATTATATAAAGGTCAGAACGTGGGATTTATACAACGGTTTTAGAAATTGGAATATAGACGATAAAGAAATACAAAAAGCCAAAGTTATGAATTTATCTTATTCAAATAATGAATTTTGGATTGATGCAAAAATATTATAAATCATTTGTTAAGGGTTTGAAAAATAACCCTTTTTTTATGGTTTACTTTAATTTTAATGTAAATATCACTTTATGAAACACTATAAAATCAATTTTAAAGCACTTTATTTGCTTATATAAGCATTTTTATTGTTCATAGCATTATAATTAAGGGTTATTGATTAAAAATTAAATACAGGGCATTTTAAGGCTTTTTATTGTTTTATCTGTTGATCCTGAATGATTTATATTGATATTTAAGTGATTTTATCATTTTTTAATGCTTTTTTTAAATTGTATTTGGTGGAATTTTCTATACAAAGAAACTCCTTTTTAATAAAAAGTCTTTTTTCTTGATAAGAAAAGAAAAGAACCAAAAGAAAAGAATTAATCTTTTTTCTAAAATTAAATATCCAAAGAAAACAATATTTTTTAAATACAATTATTATATTCTTTTTTAAATACTTAATACTTATATATAATAATATTTATATATATAATAATACTGATATTATAATAGTATAATGATTTTATAAATAATAATAAATATAAATAGTAGTTAATGAGTATAAAAACCATTATAAGTCCTTACTACTATAATTATATTCACATAATAATATTAAAAAGAATTAATCTCTTTATAAAAAGAAAAATATATAAAAAGAAAAAGTTTTCTCTTAATAAGAAAAAGATTTTACCTAATAAAAAAATGGTTGTGTTAGATTAAAAAATGATTATCTGTTGTTGATTATCTGTTGTAAGGGTATAGCACCGAATGAAATGGGAAATAGTTAAGTTATACCCCCATATATTTTCCCAACAAATAACAAAAATAAGCAATGTCAATGGAATAAGAAATGATTTTAAAATAATTTTCTGGTAAAAAAAGCAATAAAAAATGATGTCAATGGTTAATAATATTGACTTAAAAAAGAAAAAAAGGTAATATAAAAGTGAAATAAGGCAAAATAAAAATGAAAAAAGGAAGGTGGTGGTTAAGTTATGGCATACAACAAAAAAGAATATTATGAAAACAATTTAGTAAAGCAGTTAATAGCAGAAAGAGAAAAGCGATTAAAAGAAATACAACGAAAGACAAAAGAATATTTAGAAAAGAAAAAGTATTTTAGTTTTGATGTTGAAGGAAAATTAGAGTTTTTGCTAACTGTTAATGGGATTGCTTTATTAGAAGGTATGGCAAGAGAAGATTTAACCACAGTAGAGATAGCAACAACATTAGGTTTAACACAAAAAGATTTACACAAGTTTTCAAGAGAAAACCCAGATATATATGATGCAATAGATAGAGGTAGGGCAGAAAAAGTAAGTTTAGTTGAAACTGCCCTTTTTGAAATGGCAAAAGATAGAGTTGTTGAAGAAGAAAGAGTGCAAGAGAGTTGGAATGATAGAACACCAGATAGCAAATCTTATAATAAACAAACTTATAAAAGAGTAATACCAGCAAACTTTCAAGCAGCACAATATATCTTAAACACTCATAAAAATCTTGAATATAGAAAACAATTACAAGATGAACTACACGCCGATATAGATACAGTTAAGTTTGTCATAGAAATGCCTGAAATAGACTTACCAAAAAAGGAAAAAATAGATAATGGCGATTGAAAACCAAGAACCTAACAAAATATTTGTTCCAAAGCCTTTTAGACCAATGTGGCTTACAAGGCAGCAAATACAAGCAGCGTTTGGTAGAGATATACATCGATTTATAAATGTAAGTGGTCGTGTGGCTGGTAAAACTATCAATTTCATACAAATGATGTTTTATAATGGTTTTAATTATTCGCATTTAGACCAAATTATATTAAGAGCAAACAGTTCACAGTTAAAACAAAGTGTATTTAAGGCTTTTCGTAAATATTGCAGTGAAAAATTGCCATATAAGATATATAGTCAAATGAAGTTTCGTGAAAGTCCACCGTTAGAGATAACTTTTCCAAAAGGTAATAAAATATTTTTTAGTGGTGTAGGTATGGGTTCACAAAGCGGATCTAACCAATCTCGTGGTAAAGAAACTGATAGAAAAGTAAGTTTGATTATATTTGAAGAAACACAAGAGATATTTAGTGGTTCAAGTTTAGGCGAAGAATTGATAGACCAAGCAGAGTTCACTTATTTAAGATTTTTAGATGATAAATTAGGAAAAATAATCTATGCAGGCAATAGAGAGCGAAATCATAGCGCAAAGTTTAATGTATGGGTTAAAAATAAGCAAAAAGATGATGATTATATGGTTATTGAGAGTTCTTATCTTGATATTTACGAGTTTTTAAATGATGCAACCATTCGTAGAATTGAAAGAGAAAAAGAAATGAACCCTAATAACTATAAATATTACTTTTTAGGGCAACCTATTGGTGGAGATGACCTTGTATATGGTTCTTTCACTGAAACGGTGCATATATTAAACAAAAACTTTAAGTTTCCAAATAACGAAATATATCAACTATATATAGGTGTTGATGGTTCTACAACGCAAGATAAAACAGTATTTATGCCTATTATTCATTTTAAAAACGCAAAATTAGTTTGTAAGTTAGGCGATATGCTTTATCATGATCCACAAAAAAATGGAGTTGTAGAGAATTCAAGGCTTGTTAAAAACTTTGTTAAGATTTGGTTAAAAAAACTTATAGATAAATACGATTTACAAAGAAAAGATATAATTTTTGTTGTAGATGGGCATAATGTCGATTTAATACAAAACTTACAATACGAATTAGCACCATTTAACAATGTTGGTGTTATTAAGTTTACTAAAAAAGACCTTGTTACAACGAGCAATAGAGTAAACAACGCTTTTAGTGAGCAATTATTATATTTAACTGATGAAGAATGGGTTGAAATGGTAAGTGGTGATATAGTTCACCCAAGCATACTATTCAATGAATTAGAAACAGTTTGTTGGCGTGAAGATGATAGAACAAAGTTTAACGATACAATACCAAACGATATGACCGATGCAATTCGTTACCCTATTGCTTATCACGCAGAAAGTCCATATCAATTAAGAAACTTTAAGAGAGGTGTTAAGTAATGGCTGAAAATACTTTGACTAATACATTTAATTTAGCAGGGCAACAGTTTAGAAAATTAGGTTTTGAACCACAAGCCACCTATAACCCTATAATTAGAGATACTTTTTATCAATTAGTTCCACACGATTTTAAATTTTATTATTTTAACAATATTCGTAGGGCGTTATATTGGTATCAAGGTTACGTTCCAGAAGTTCATAGACCAACAGTTGGTATTATGGCAACAGGGATTGGTAATTCTATTGTAAAAGAAGTAAGTAAACTAATTATTGGTGGTAGAGTATTTTATAGAAACAAATATAAAGAAAAAGAAAATGATAATAAACAATTAAATGAAACTCTTAACGTTTTTGAGAAATGGAATGATAAATATAAGTTCCAAAACACAATAAAACGCCTTGTAGAGTATATGGTTGCTGGTGGAACGAGTGCATTAGTTAGTTATATCAACGAAAACGCTGATTTACATTATATTCCTTATCGTATCGACCAATTTTTTTATTATGCCGATATTACGGGTAATGTATATAGATATACAGGCTTTTTAGGTAATTATACGGCTAAAATTAGTAACGGAATTGATAGAAAACCTATTGAAGATAATTTTTACTTGTTAGAAGAACGTTATTATAACGAACAAGGTAAACCTGTTAAAATATTTTCAATTAAAAGAAGCATAGGACAAGTTACAACGGCACAAAGTTTCGATATTTCACAAACCCAATATATGAAATGGGAACAATTACCAAAAGATATACAAAAAGCCTTAAAAAAAGATTTTAAAGACATTATTATTGGTGTAGAGCAAGAAATTAAGCACACAAAAGATTTAGGTGTTTATATTTTTAGATTTACAACAACAAATCGTGTTCCTGAAATAGATATGGGCGAAAGTGTTCTATTAAATGTAATTAAATACCTTATTGATTACGAATATGCAGAAAGTGCGTTAGATACTGATATGTATATTGGTCGTGGTAAGGTTTATATACCAGCGATGACTAAAAACCCAACTGATGACGCTGCTGATGGTTATTATAGTGGTTTTGATAGTATGGTATTTGAAAGAATGCCTATGCGTTCTATCGAGGATCAAAAGCCTATATCAGTTCAATTTGATTTAAGAGCAAAAGATTGGGTTGAAACAAGAAACAACATTAGTGAAAAGATTGCCTCAACTATCGGTGTTGGTGGTAGTGATATATTCTCTTATCTTAAAGACGCAAGTGGCGCTGCTAAAACCGCTACACAAATTGCTGATGAAAGTAGAAAAACGCTTTCATTTGTTGAAGAAAAAAGAGAAATAATTATCGCAGAGTTTGATAAGGTATTAAAAGATTGGATTGACTTTTATAAAAGAGATGATGAGATTAGAATTAAGTTTAGTTCTCAAAATCTTGTAAATAAACTTGTAACATTAGATGAAACAAGAGTTCTTAAAGAAATTGGTTTAAGTTCATTTGACTTGTTTAAGCAAATATACCCAGATAAAGATGATGAACAAATACAAGAAATGGTAGAACGTAAGTTTACTGAAATGAAACGCATAAAAGAAATCAATATTAGTGTTGAAAACGACCAATTTGAACAAAGAATGCTTAAAATCAACGGAAGAAAAGAACCAAGCGGCATAAACGAAACTGAAACTACCGAAGAAAAAGGCGATATTGATAAAGGTCAAGCAAAAACAAAGGAAAATGAGATAATTTCAAAAGCAAATAGCAATATTGTAGGTTAGATTTATGAAAAATCAAAAGTTAATCGAGAGTTATCATAATCATTTTCTTGATTTACAAATTAAATATCGTAGAGATAAAGATAAATACGTATTGTTATTGTTGTTATATATATTCTTTTTAGAATATCTAACACACCCTACCCATAATTTAATTTATTTATATGCACCTTTCATTCCTAAAATAAAAAATATCAATAAACCACAAGTAGTCATTGATGAAATAGAAAGCGCTATAAAAGGTGAAGGTAAGTTAGTAAACGAGATACAAGAAGTGAAGATTTTAAGTAGAAAAGAAATAGATTATCTCACCTCTATTATACCAAATAAATCGCTAAATATAAAGCAAAATCAAGGAAATAATAGACAAGAATATTATGATAAATTGAATGAAGAAGCAGACATTGTTGAACAAAATCATTTGATAACTGAACACATTAACAAGACAATTTTAGGCAAAGAAACTAAACAATGGAATACTCAAAGAGATAACAGAGTTAGAAAAACAACATTTCACCAAAACATTGATAGGCAAAGAGTTGGTATAAACGATTTATTTAGTGTTGGTGATGATTATGCAAAGTTTCCAAGCGATAGTTTGTTGCCACCAAGAGAAAGGTTAAATTGTCGGTGTTATCTTACTTATTATTAAATACAAATTGGTTAAAAGCCATTGTAGATAGATACGAAATTGATTAACCGACTTCATTGTAAAAAATCAAAAGATTTAGTAACTTTGGTTTAAGTTCGTTAATTAAGGGAGTTGATAAAATGATTGAAAAAATCAAAAAATTATTTAAAAAAAGGAGTGTAACTATGCCAGAAGAAGCAAAAGAAACTATTGAAGAGAAAGTTGAAGAAACGAGTATCGAAGAAAAAGAAAACTTGGAGGCGAGTGAAACTAAACAAACTCAAAATGAAAATGAAACTGTGGAAACTCAAACCAAAGATACCGTAAAAAAAGAAACGGTTGCAGAAAATGAAAAGGTAGAAGAAACACAAACATTAGATTTTGAGCAACAAATTAAATCTTTGGAAGAAAAGTTTAATCAAAAATTGGAAAGTTCTCTTAAAGAGTTCACTGATAAAATGGCTGAAAAAGACAAAGTAATTGATGAACAAAATAAGAAAATTGAAGATTTAGAAAAACGAGTTCCTAATAGCCCTTTCCAAAAGAAAGTTAGCGAAGAAGAACTTAAAACTCCACAAGATTTAAAAAGAAGTAATGTCGTAAAAGGCTTTTATGGAAATTAAAAGCAAATAAAAACTAAAAGGAGTTGAAAACATTATGGCAGATTTCGCAAGTTTTACAGCAGTAAATGATACCGCTTTACATGTAGCGGTCAGTGAATGGATCATTGAAAGATATGTCCAAGACGCACTATATAGAAATGGTGTTGGTATCACTGAATTAACAACAAAAGATGTAGGAATGGGCGGTATGCGTGTTCCAAAAGTAAAACCTTCAACAGGTAAGTTTAGACAAATTGGTAGCGATACTAATGGTGGTTGGTTTAACACAACACAAAACACTATTATCGGTTTAGATGAAGTGTTTGTAGAGTTCTTATTCCAATATGATGAACCAGAAGAAGTTCCTTTAACTCAACAAATGTTATCACTTGGTGGTATTTCAAATGTTCAAGTTAGAGCAAGAGAAATTGGTAAAAATATCGCAATCGGTATGAATGCTGGAACAATGGCTATTCAATTAGCCGCTGTTATTAACGCAGTAATTTCCGCTGGTGCAGAAACAAATCGTATATTTACTTACACTCCAGCAACTGATGGTGATAGTTTAGAAAAGATTTTATTGGCGAACGCAGCGCTTGATAATGGAGATGGAACTTATCATTCTTATTTCCCAAGACAAGGTAGAGTATTGTTATTAAGACCAAGAGCAATCGCTAACTTGCGTAAAAAAGGTTCAGTAATTGTTGGTGGGTCTAATTTCGCACAAGAAATCTTAAAGACAGGTGCATTAGACATTGATGTAACTCAATTACCAGAAATCAATAATGGTTATATGGGTATGATTGATGGTGTTCCTGTATTTAAAGCAACTGATTTGTTATGGACACAAGCAGAAGTATGGTTAGGTCAAGTAGCAGGTTATCTTGATGAAATCGTAGGTATTCTTTGTTCACATATCGCAACAGGTAGAGGACACGCTTTCCCTGAAATGACAAAAGTTGTAGATAACCCACGCGGACAAGGTTTAATCATTCAACCTATGTCAAACTTTGGTGCAAAGGTTTTCTTTGAACAAGGTATTAAATTGATTGCTGATGGCACATTCGTTGGAGGTGCAGTAGCGTTGTCAGTAGTTCCGGAAGGTTCACAGGTGTAGTAACGCTAACTTTTGACCTCAACGGAGGAAGTGTTGGTGGCAGCACATTTGCTGATAAGGTAGTTGCTGCTAACGCGGTAATTGCAGCGGATACTTTCTATGCTAATTGGACTGAAGATGCAGAATAATAATTAAAAACAAAAGGTGGTTACTTGGCATAAAGAGTGCCACCTTTATCTAAATTGTGTAGGGCTTAATAGTGGTGCAAATCCATTACAATTTATCAAAAGCAATAAGAAAGGGTGTATTTATGAACGAAAAGCAATTAGAAAAAGCGAAAGCAAGAATTGATAAGATGACAAAATTAAGCGAGTATTTTAATCAAGATTTTGACAATAGAGAATATGATGAAGATTTATTAACTTTAAATCTTAAAGCAAATGAGTTTTATTCACAAGTCATTAAAGAATATCTTGAAACTGAAATTGTTATTAAGTTTAACACTTTAAGACACATTAAAGAAATGAGTTCTGGTTTTGAAGATAGAACTGATATGAATAATTTTATAGTAAACGCTATAAACGATTTAAAGAAAGAAAAAACAAGAACAAGAGTTCAAGATATTGAATTAGAAACGCTTATAGAGTTTAAAGAATTAGTTTTAAAAGGAAAAGGCAAAGAATACGATATTACAAAAGGTTTTGATTTTGAATACAGCGAACAAACCGTTGTATTTGAGCCAATAGGCAAAAAATAAAGGGGTGGTGTAAATGCCAACTGATAGCAAAGAAATGAAATATAGCCTTAAATATCATATGTATATCCTTGATGTTGAAAATGTTAAAAATGAGATTGGTTTAGATTTTATAGCAAGAGATGGTTCTTTAACAAAAGCAAAAGATACAATGTATAAACTATCAAGAACTGTTTATCAATTTATTTATGGACACACAAGATATAAAAAACAAATGGAATATTGGTTAGCAAAAGACGGAGAATTAAGACCTATCATTTTACAAGTATTAGAAGAACAAGCAAGATATGAATATGAAACTAACGCTGAATATCTTTCAATACAAAGTGGTATCAATGTTTTAAATGGTGTTAGAGTGCCTTTAAAGGAATTGCGTGGTTTAGTTAGAATAGCACCAGCCGTTGAAGAAATATTAAGAAATAGCGGTTTATTGTATCAAGGGCAACGCTTTATACCAACAAGCAACGACACATTTGATTATGACAGCGGTGAATACTAATGGCAAACATTGGTGCTGGAGAAACTATTGTTGCTTACCTTATTAAAAAGAGCAAAGCGACTGATGTAGAAAGTCAAATTAAAGATACAATACCAACTGAAACAATTTTAAACCTTGACGGTGTTTATCAATTTAAGTTTAGACATTTATCTCAAAGCGAAATGACTTATCAACCTATTTCTAATTGGTTAAAAGGCAAGTTTGATAGAGTTTTATTTACAAGCGAAACTGATATTGAGTTTGAAGAAAGAGATTTTGTTATGTTTGAAAGTGGTAAAAAATTAAGAATAACAAGAATATTACCACAATCACAACATGGTGCTTTTTTAATAAATAAAAAATACCCACATATCTTGGAGTTAGAATAATGAAACAAAATGATATTTTAGAAGATATGAGAGTTGCCGAAGGAATAGCAAAAGCATTATCGCCTTATGATACGGGTAATTTAAGATTTAACGCAATTAAAAGTAGTTTGACTAATGATGGGTTTAGAGTTATTTATTCTTTGGCTGATGCTTATTATATCTATTTCCTTGAAGAAGGAACAAGCAAATCAACTATTCATCAAGGCTTTATTGCTAATAGGACAGTTCCAACAATAGCGAGTTATGTCAGTGCTAAATACAAACAAAGGAAAAAAAGCATTGTTAGTGATTTTAAAAACAAATCATTGTTAGCGTTTGAAGATAGAAATTATAGTTGGATCGAGCGAGAACAAAGAAACTTATATTCTAAAAGTATCAATCTTGATAAATTAGCAAGAGAAAATGAATGGGAACACAATACCGAAATGGAAATCTATGATGAGAACTTTGAAAGTAGGCGATTATAATGTTGCAAGAGAAATTAAGAGAAATAATCGAAAATAAACTCAATGATAACACACAAGCAAAAAAGTTTATTGTTGGTTCATACGCCTATATTGAAGATACCGAGCAACATTTCTTATATAATGTTAGTTTAGGTTATAAATTGATAGAAAAGAATTATATACCTGTAATGTTAGATTTTAGTGGCGATTATCAACCGTTGCCAAATCAAATCAATGGTGATGCCGAAATTGGTGTGGAGTTTTTGCTTGAAGCCGAAGATAAAGAAAAATTAGATACTGATTTAGAAACAATAGATGAATTGCTAACAAAAGTTATTGGTAATTATGAGATATTTACTGATGGTTCGCATACTTACGAAAGTGTTTGGACAATGAGCATACCAATACCAGCAGGAGTTACACCGCCAATAAATGGTAATTATTATACAAGAGTTAGAACAACTATTTCCGTATCATTTAGTAATACAAATAGGTTTGGTAATTCTTATAGATATTATATTGATGACAATTTAATTACGATTTATGATGGTAGCGATAATAGAGAAAACACTGAAAATGCACCACATTTATTTAATGGTTACGAGCAAAAAGGTGGTAACGATGAAAGTGTATGGTCTTTAACCTTAACGGCTTACATTGATAGTTATTTAGAAACTGAATTTGCTGATACAATAGCGAGTGAAACTTATGAAATGCACAAGGTTTATACTTTTAAAGAAAAGAAAATGAATAAAGAAACAGGTGATTGGGACGACTTAAACACTTTTCCTGTTCAAGTTCGTAGTGTATCAAAACCTATTTTATTAGGTGAAAAATTATTTATAACAATTAGTTTATTCAAGAGTGATAGACAAGCAACAACTTAAAAAGAGTAGGTGAGTTATATGAAAGATTATCATATTTATACACATTATGTTGAAGAACAAAGTTCACCTAAAACAAGTCCAAAAGCAAAACCTTTAAAAGAACCTAAAACAAAGGCAATACCTGAAATTAAAAAGAACGAAGGCAATCAATTATCGTTTAATATGCCTAAAAAAGCAATAGCAGGTTCGTTAGTAGCAGCAGGAAAAATCAATTCATATGTTGGAGAATATACCGAAAACACAGTAACAGCAAGTAGGCGTAGAGTTGGTTTAACATATGCAGGTATGGCTGCTTTGGCAGTATCTAACCCTGTTCTTGGTTTAAGTGCTATGGCAAGTTATACGGCTGATAAAATGATAACTTATAATATTAAAGTATATAAAGAAAATCTTAATGCTGATTTCATTAGACAATTAAGTGGGGGAACAGTTAAGACAAGGGGGTAGAATATGCTAAATTATAGTATCAAAATATACGAGCGTAACGCTATCACAACAGTTAAAATAGATAGTCTTGCTGAAACCCTTAAATTAGATGAAAGTCTTGATAGCGGCGTTTTAACGATACCAAGAGCGACAAAAAGCACAGCCTTTAAAAGATTTTCAAAAGTAGAGATTTCCATTACTGATGATGATAGTTATAACGAAACAAGATTTTATTTAATATATACAACGAAAGTTCAATTAGATAGTAAAGGTTCTTACAAAACTTACACACACACATTAGGTTTAATAGAACCTATTAAATGGTTAGAGAAGTTCCAAGTAGGTAGTTTAGCATTTAGGCAACCTTTAAACGATAACAAGAAAACACTTTTAAATTATGTAGAAAGAGTTTTAAGATTAACGCCTTTTGTTTCAAGAGAAAAGATACCAAATACAAGAATATTGAAAATTGACAATAGTTTTAGTGATGTTTTACGTAACGAGATAGCACCACAAATGACTATGGAAAAGAAAAACTTGCGTGAAGTGTTGATAGAAATATTTAAAGTAGTGAACGCAATACCGAGAATGTATTATGATGATGGTATGTGGTATTTAACAGGTGATATTGTTAATCAAAGAAAATTATCATTTGATGTTGAAAGCGAAATTATTGATTATAAAGAAGAAGCAAGTGGCGAAAATTACGGACAAGCAGCCGAGATATTTCACGAGAATACGATACCAGATGATGATGCTGGAATAATTTATGAAGGTTCGATTACTGATTATATATCTTATCGTTCAAACGATGTTATTGTTGGTGAAAGCAATTTAAAACTTATTTTATCTCAAAAGAATGCTGAATTAAAAAATATATCTGTTATGGTTTTGAAAGAAACAGGAACATATGTTGAAAGTTTAAATGATTATGTTTTTGAAAAAAATGTTTATGATACATTAGATTTCGATACGCTAAACGACAATAACGATAGAGCAAACGCTTTTTATTGGCAATATCGTAGTCGTGAAATAAATGGTTTAAATGAAAGATTTAATTCTATATTTCAAGTTATGGCTATCGACAATATCATAGATAAAATTACAAATGGTTTTGATAATTCGGTAGATATAATTTTTAAAGTTGAATATGTGCCTTATTTTGAAACAATGCGTTCAATACAATATAGAGAAGATACTGATCCGTATATTATTGAAGATGATTTATTTGACCAATATAGTGCTATACAAATCAACCAACAAGAAAGACTTAATTACCTTTACGATTTAACCGACAATATTTACGGGCAAATACAAAGAATTGGTGTTGAAACTGTATCAATTAGTAAAAAACATTATACTTTAAGACCATATCACCCTGATACAAACCTAAACGGTATTTATCAATTAGGTGATTATACAAGTGATGGTTATATCGTTACAAAGGTTGAAAGAGTATATGGTAGAACGCATATTATAGCAAGATATGAATTAAGCAAAAATTGGAATAGAATAGCACAATTTATTCAAATAGACCAAGAGTTTAGACCTTACGAAATATCTTTAACAAAAAATGATGCAACAGTTAAAAGAAATATTTTATTTAATATGGGTTTTATTGAGATTAGTTCTAATGAAAGAGAATTAGAATTGAACAATATAGAAACCTTAAAAGAAATATTTATGAAAACTTTTAATGCAAGTTCATTTAACAAACCGATTACAGCCGCAAGAATTAGTGTTGATAATAAAGATTTTGATATAGCCATGCCTATTGCATCATTAGCAGAAAAAAACGGCTTAAAATGGAAATTAGATATGTTTGACACCAAATTAGCGGGGAAAGGTTTGAGAGATAAAGCGTTTGTAGGCGGAACGCAAAGTTCTCAATATGGTGTATATTATACAGATGATGTTGGTGAAATAACTAATGTTAGAATAAAATTACACAATAATTTTATAGACATTGTAAAACCATTAGCACCATACACAAGACAATTATTGAGATATATGGCTTCAAATTTCCCTAAAATAGACAAAGATATAAAATATGCAGTAGACACAGGTTCATATTTCTTTTTAGAACAAAGTAATTGGTTAGTTTTAGAAATAGATACTGAAAGCAATTTACCAACTATACCAAGTGAATTATCAATACCATATTATGGCGAAAACTATTTATGGGTTGTAGTTATTGATACTTATAATTTGTATGAAGCCTTTGTAGATTATAACGATTTTACAATTACATATACCCAAATAGCAGGTGGTGTAACAGGCGTAGTAACAGAACCTTTATATCAATTACCTATTTACGAAATATTAAAAGATAGGGGTGAGATATTAGGTTTTGAAATCAATTTACCTATTGTTGCTGACACAAGAAACTTTAATACATTTGTTATAGGTGAAAGTCTTATCAAAGAAAACGCACTTATAAAACCAAAAGAAACAAATCAATTATATTTCTATGGTTTAACAAGTCGCATATCAAAAACGAATACTAAAAAAATAGATAGTTCTAATATATTATTTAGCCTCGCTTTAACGGGTTTTGATATATTTGAAAAAGGTTTATATGTAGATAGTTATATTTATGAAAACTTTGATTATTTCGCAATAGGAGATACTGATTATAATTTATATTTAGGTGTAAATCAATTAGGTTTAGATGGTGTTAAAACAATAATTAGTGAGATTTATTTTAATTTCGTTGATGAAAGATATAGACCTGATATAGTTATTGATTACATTGAGTTTAATCCTTTATTAGAATTAAATACACAGCAAAATTATATACTTGATTTAATATTTGATATAATTCCAATTTTAGAAATTGAAACAAACATTGACTATAATGAAGAAATGTTCAGTTATCAAATACAAACAATATCACCACAAATTGATATTAGAACAAATATAATATCTCAACAGCAAAAACTTGATGTTCAAATTATAGAAATACAACCACAATTAGAGATAACAACCGATATATCAAGTGTAAGTGGAATGGTGTTTATTGAAATTATAGAAATACAACCAATATTTATTTTAGAAACACAATTAACGCATCAACAACAACAAATAATATACGAAGAAATAGAAATACAACCACAAATTGATATACAAGTAGAATTAAATCAATTAACAACAAATCGTGGTGAATTATATTGGTCTTATGTTTCAAAAAGAACAACTGAACCTGTAACAGGTATTAACGGCGGAACTGATGCTAATATTAGCGAAACCACACCACCAAGTGAAAGTGTTTATAATTATGATTTAGGTAATAAAGTTTATTATAATGACGGAGAATTTCCACCAACTTATTACACATATGAAGTCAAAAATCAATTTATTTAATATTAAAGGGTGGGTTTAACCGCTCACCCTAATAAAATAGGAGGAAAAAAATGGCAATTTTAGATGTTTGCAAGAACGAAATGCTTAAAGCGTTTAATGATATTGATGGAACATACGATATTGAAATCAAATTATTAGATGGTGATTATGCTAATATAGATCAAAACAAACTTATAGCATTTGAAATCAATTCTTTAATTAGTGATGGTGAGATACAACAAAATTCAACTGATGTAGAATTCACTAATATACCAGCGGGAACTGAATTAAGAGGTTTGAAATTATATTTAAAAGACGGTGTTACCGAAACGCTATTGCTTGAATATTGGTTTGATACTGTTTATCAATTTACAACATTAGGCAAGGCTAAAATTAGTGGCTTAATTATTAGGTTAATTTAAAAGGGGTGAATTAAAATGGCAGTTAGAAGTGTTGAAAATGATTTGAAAATATATATGTTCAAAAGGTTACACCCAACTTATAGCCCTGATGCACCAAACGGTTTAACTTCAATTTGTTTAATTGACAATGATGGTAATGATTATGGTTTAGAAACAATATCTTGGAGTAACCCAGAAACAACAAGCGGTTTAGAACAAAACGGTTCGGTTGTTTTTGAAATAACAGCAACACCAAGTTCACCTGTATCTATTGTTGGTTTTAGATTAAAGTTTTTTAATGGTGTAGATGAGGTTAATGGTGTTACTGAAACATTTTCACAAGGAACTTATTATTTTACGGGCGACGGAACACTTACATTAAGTTCAATAGATATTGATATTATATAAGGGGGTAGAATATGAAAGTTGTAGTTAAAGAAGTAAACATTAAAACAACAGGTAATGTTAAAATTATTCCAAAAAAAGAAGATGAAAAAAATGACAACACTAAAAGTAAGTAAAGGTATTATATTTATAATCATTGGAATATTATTTTTATGGGTAACTTTCTATAATGTAAAAGACAGTGTCGATATTTTAGGCGATGATGTTAATTTATTTAGATTTTCTTATGCTTACGGGGTTTTTCGTTCAACAGGAAAGACTTTATATGACTTCATTCAACCAACAATAATAAATTATTTATTTAGTGTGTTATTCGTTGCGTTAGGTTTCATAGAAATAATAGGCAGTGGAATATTCGAGAAATTAGGTGATAAATATGGCAATTAGTCAAAGAGCAGTATATATTTACGATAATAACAAAAAGTTAATTCAACAAGGTGGTTTGACATATGATAGCGAAACGGGTTTATATACATTTGTTGATGAAGAAGTTAATATTAACGCAGGTGATATAGGCTCAACGGAATTAGTTGTAGCAGTTCCACTTGGAAAATATAGTGGTGGTTCAGCATTTGTTCATTATTTAAGGCGAGATGGGTATAAGAGTGGTTTATTACTTATGAACACTCAAACAAGAAAAATTGATGGTGTAGATTATCAAACATTTTATTTAACGCTTAATCAAGTAGGTTGGACTTATACAGCAGGCAGGCATACATTTATCGTTGGTTATTTAACGAGTGATGGAACAACTACTTCGTTTGATAAGTTAGACCCAGCCTTTTATACCGTTAGCGATGGAATAAATACTTATGAAGAACTTAATGCTGATGAATACGAAGATATTTATTTAGCGATACAAGGAAGTTTTAGTAATTTAGAAAATAGATTAGTTAATAACGAAGATTTTCTTGCGGGCGCATTTGGTTATACAAAAGTAGGCAACCAAACAGCAGTAGAGTATGTTCAATATGATACGGTTTCACCAATAGCACAAGATGATTTACCAATAGGCGCAAGGCGTTGGAACGATGTATTTAAAACAACCGAAGTTAGAGTAAGCGATAGCGTTGTAATTCAAGACGGTCAAGAAATCGTTTTCCCTGTAAGAAACACAACAGGTGTTACTATTGATAATGGCGATGTTGTTTATGTGAGTGGTGCATTAGGTGGTGGTGCGAAAGTTCTTATAGCAAGAGCAAATAGCACTAATAACGAACAAGCAAACTCAATTATAGGTGTAGCAACCGAAAATATAGAAAACAATAGTGATGGTTTAGTTTGTGTTCGTGGTAGAGTTCGTGGTATTGATTTAAGTGCTTTTACAGTTGGGAATAAATTATTTTTAGGAACAAACGGAAATCTTGTTTTAAAATCAAGTTTAACAAAAGGTTTAAACACTTACGTTTATATAGGTGTTGTTGAAAACAAAGAAGCAGGAAATAATATCTTATTAGTAGATCCGAGAGTTTATTATAAGTTTGAAGATTTAAGCGATTTAGAATTAACAAGCCCAACAACTGACAATATCATTATTAACGATGGAACAAAATGGGTTAATATTACTAAAACGGCATTTTTACAAGCAGTTACTGATAGGCTCACACAAAATGAAAGCGATATAATTGATTTAGAAAATGAAAAAGCCAATTTAGCAGGTGGAAATACATTTACAGGTGAGCAAGTATTCGTTGAACAAATCAAAGCACAAAACGGTCTTGACGCTAATAACTCTAAAATAATAAATGTATTGACGGGAACTGCTGGTAGCGACGCTGTAAACAAAGCACAGTTAGATGACAAAGTGTTAAATGATATAGCGACACATAACACAAGTGGAACAGCGCATACCGACATTAGAGCATTGATTAGTGCGTTGCAAGGCGCATATGTATTTAGGGGATTGATTAACAATACAACTGATGAAATTACGGCTGATACAACATTGCTCACAACATATATTGATACTAATTTTTCAAGAACGCCTGTAACAGGTGATGTATTAGTCGATACCGATGACAACGAATGGTATTATGATGGCGATAGTTGGGAAAATATGGGTCAAGCAATCATTAGTTTAGCAAGTGCAGTTAATGATGGTTTAATGAG
>OBLN01000289.1_pt1 | contig 18316 bp, 17 predicted proteins | sample 1519301 | NCBI WGS metagenome assembly OBLN01 (sample SAMEA2452533, study PRJEB22499) | sediment metagenome | reverse complement strand
TGTATCTTTATTAATCAGGTGCGTGAAAAGATCGGGGTGATGTTCGGAAATCCGGAAACCACCACCGGTGGTCGCGCTCTGAAGTTCTATTCTTCCGTTCGGTTGGATATTCGCCGCATCGGTTCTATTAAAAAAGGCGATGAAGTGATCGGTAACCGCACCAAGGTAAAAGTTGCCAAGAATAAGGTGGCTCCCCCCTTCAAAGTCGTTGAATTCAATATCATGTACGGTAAAGGCATTTCAAGGATCTCAGAAGTACTGGATCTGGCTGTGGAGTATGATATTATCGAGAAGCGCGGAAGCTGGTTCCGTTACGATGGTGAACCGATCGGACAGGGTTCCGACGCGGCTATGCAATTCCTTGAGGAAGATCCGGAACTGACCAAGAAGATCGAAACCCGTGTTCGTAAGAAGCTGATGGGAATCGAGGAAGAAGAGCCTGAAAAGGATAAGAAAGAAAAAGAAGCGGTTGAAGAAAAAGGATAAATACCAACAGTATTCGGTAGAAGCCCTTGAGCTTCTTCCGGCTCCTGTTTCTGAGATCCAGGTTCAAAAAAAGAACGCAACCCGTTTCTCACTCTTCGTCCAAAACCAGTTTCTGATCGGGGTTTCAGAAGCGACTCTCACTCAGCTTGATCTTAGAAAAGGCACCCTCATAACCCGTGAGCTTCTTTCCCGGATCGAGACATCTGAAGAACGCTGGGCTGCAAGGGAATATTTTTTCAGGATACTTTCCAGACGCGATCATTCCCGAAAAGAGCTCAAGGACAAAGCCTATAAAAAGGGATATTCGGGCAGCTACATCGATGAGATCCTTGATGAATTCGAGGAAAAGGAATATATAGATGATCGAAAGTTTGCCCTCAAATACACGGCCGATAAGTTTGAATTCAATGATTGGGGGCCTTATAAGATCCGAACACAGTTATTCAAAAAGGGGATATCGAAAGCTGTTGTTGAGGAATGTATCAGGAAGTCCTTTGCCACTGAAGATATCAAGGAAAGCATGGTTGCCCTGATCCGGAAAAAGAAGAAACGGTATCAGCGCGAGCCCAAGGAAAAAAGAAAGAAAAAGATATTCGACTTTTTACTGAGAAAAGGGTACGATTCAGACCATATTTTCAAACACATAGACGAACTATTAATGATCATTGATCAATGAAAAATATCACACTGGACAAAGTGGTTAAATTTATCATCGGGCTATCGGCAGTTGTCGTTGGCCTTATGATCGTGTATAACTACTCCAACCTTGTGATCTTTCTGGTTCTGGCTATGATCCTAAGCTACGTACTTGATCCATTTGTGAACCGTTTGCAGGCGTCCGGTGTAAACCGAACTCTCGGAGTTACCCTGGTTCTCTTTACCGTGGTTCTAATTCTCGGGTTTATATCTACCAGTGTGATCCCTATCATTGCTAACCAAATGGCTGAATTAGCTACACAACTCAGTCTCGAAAATATCCGTCAGATCTCTGTCCGGATCGAAAATCAATTCCTGGATAAATTCGAGTTTCTCCCTGAAGGCTTTTTGGAAGATAACATCACGGCAATCGCCAACGACCTCTTTGATGTGAATCAGATCTCCACCATCATTGGTGATGCTCTTGGCATCTTTACCAATATCTTTTCGGCTGTACTGGTGGTTCCCTTTGCAGCCTTTTTCTTTTTGAAGGATGGCAGTAAGATCCGGCGTGACCTTCTTCGACTTGTGCCGAACAAGTATTTTGAGACCTCACTCACGGTGATCGATAAGATCGAGAACCGCCTGGGATTGTATTTCCGCAGTGTGTTACTTCAAAGTTTTCTGGTAGCCCTTTCGTCGTGGGCATTTTTGAGCATTGCGGGCCTGGGTAATGCAATGTCGGTGGGTATCGCAGTCGGACTTGCCAATACCATCCCATACTTTGGACCAATATTGGGTTATGTGCTATCTGTGATCGTTTCTATTATTGAAACCGGTAATTTTTCTTTAGTTGCAGCCTGCATGCTGGCCATTCTGATCGTTCAGCTTCTTGATAACCTGGTGTTTCAACCCATGCTCTTCTCAAGATCTGCGGATATACACCCTGTGGCCATTTTGTTCATTATTCTGGTAGGTGCCGAAACAGCCGGTATTCTCGGTATGCTGATCGCAATTCCCCTGGCCACTGTCATTAAGATCGCCATTACACAGATCAACTGGAGCTTCAATAATTATCAAATCTTCAGGAAAGAAGCAGGGCCGCCATCCGGGTAGAAATTCTTACAGATTTCTTCTTCATCGTAGCGAAACATTTCCTATCTTTTCTTCCCTACCAGGCACCCTTAAAACCATTTTAACTTTTGAAAGGACTCGTTGTTTTTGCGTCCGGCTCGGGCACTAACTTTCAGTCGCTTATCGATGCAATTGAAAAGGGTGAACTATCTGCAAAAATCAATGGACTCATCACTGACAAACCTAATATTGGGTCCATTCAGCGCGCCACTGATCACGACATCCCTTACAAGGTCATTGTTCCTTCCTCTTTTGAACATGAATCTGATTTTGCAGAGGCTCTGTTGGAACAACTCAAGACCTGGAATACCGACCTGATCATTCTGGCCGGTTATCTGAAAAAGATCCCATCAAAGGTCATTGAGAAATATGAGAACCGGATCCTTAATATTCATCCCTCTTTGCTCCCAAAATATGGCGGTAAGGGATTTTATGGCTTAAATGTACACAAAGCTGTGATCGAAGATCAGGAACCTGTTTCCGGTTGTACGGTACATCTGGTGAATGAAGAATTTGATAAAGGACCGATCCTCGCACAAACTAAGGTCCCGGTTCACCCCGATGATACACCCGAAAGTCTGGGAGCCCGAATTTTGAAACAGGAACACAAATTGTTCCCCGCTACTATCGAAGATTATATAAATAAACTCCGAAACACCTAACCCGAAATACATATCCCCCGTGTCACTCAATCCTCTTTCTTCTCTCCCAACGACTCCACTCACAATTAAACGCGCTCTTATCTCGGTGTCCGATAAGACCGGTCTTCCGAAACTGGCAAAAGCCCTGCACGCATCCGGGGTTGAGATCATTTCTACCGGAGGCACTGCGAAGGTCATCAAAGCAGAGGGAATTCCAGTAAAGGATGTGTCTGAAATCACAGGATTCGAAGAGTGCCTGGATGGCCGCGTTAAAACTTTGCACCCTATAGTACATGGTGGCATTCTGGCACGGACTTCCCATGGTCCTGATGTCGAGGAGATCGGAAAACTGGGTATCAACCCTATTGAGCTGGTAGTAGTGAACCTGTATCCCTTCAAAGATAAAGTGGCGGAGCCTGAGGTAACGGAAGCCGGGGCTACCGAATTCATCGATATCGGTGGACCGACTATGATCAGGGCGGCGGCCAAGAATTTCGCACACGTTGCTATACTGAGCTCTCCTGCACAGTATGCCGATTTCACGGAAGAACTTGAAGAGAAAATGGCTGTCTCTTTTGAAAGCCGGAGAAAACTGGCTAAAGATGCCTTTGCCCACACTGCAGATTATGATGCGGCTATCACCAACTACTTTACTAAACTTATTAACGAGGAACCGGCCAGACAGATTAATATCTCACTGCCGCTTTCTCAGGAGCTGAGGTACGGAGAAAATCCCCACCAAAAAGCCGCCGTATATGGTGATCAGGACTCGTTCATTGACTGTTTTCACGGAAAACAGCTCAGTTACAACAACTATCTGGATGTAGATTCTGCTCTGAATATCATCTCTGATTTCACAGATGAGGAAAAGGCTTGTGCCATCATCAAACACACGATCCCATCAGGAGTTGGTGTGGGCGATTCACTGAGATCAGCTTACGAAAAAGCCTTCAGTACCGATCGTGTTTCCCCATTTGGTGGCATTGTAGTGGTGAATCAGGAACTGGACCTGGATACCGCTAAAGCTATCGACGAGATCTTCACAGAGATCATTATTGCTCCATCCTTCAGTGAGGAATCGCTCGAACTTCTGACACAGAAAAAAAATCGCCGATTAATTCGGATCAAAAAGTCGATTAGTGAAGTACAAGGCTCGTCTTTAAGATCCATATTTGGAGGTTTACTGCATCAGCAGGCAGATCTGTTGCCGGCCAATCTCGATGAATTTGAGGTGGTCACCAACAGAACACCAACCGAACAGGAAATGAAAGACCTTTTATTTTCCTGGAAAGTGGTTCGCCACATAAAATCGAATGCTATTGTTTATGCCAAAGATGGCCGAACATTAGGTATCGGTTCAGGGCAAACAAGCCGGGTTGATTCGTCAGAGATCGCAGTGGCAAAAGCCGCAAAGGAAGGACTGAGCCTCTCGGGATCAGCTATCGCTTCCGATGCCTTTTTCCCTTTTGCAGATGGTGTTGAAGCCGCCGCCAAAGCCGGAGCGACTGCAGTCATTCAGCCCGGAGGCAGTATCAGGGATGAGGAAGTGATCGCCAAAGCCAACGAGTTTGATATGGCTATGGTGCTAACCGGTAAACGTCATTTCAGGCATTGATTTAGCAAAATCAGATAACATTCCATCAATTTGAAAATTTCTGAATTTTAGGTTTTTATACATTCGCAAATACACGTTCATTATTGTATTTTCTTTTTCATCTATTATCCCATATCCCAACGTACAAATATCTTAACGGTCAAAAATGTCAGATTCCCGCGAAGTAAACACTTCAGAAAACAGTAAAAAACAACCTCAGAAAAAAGGATTCTTCGATTTTCTCTATACAGATATCGCCATGGATCTTGGGACTGCCAATACCCTGATTTATTCAAGAGGTGAAGGTATCGTTTTAAACGAACCATCTATCGTTGCGCTGAATCAGCAGAATGTTCCGGTTGCCACCGGCCACGAAGCCCGGTTGATGCACGAGAAAACGCACAGTAAAATTCGCACCGTTCGTCCTTTGAGGGATGGCGTGATCGCTGATTTTGAAGTGGCCGAGCAGATGATCCGTGGAATGATCAAAAAGGTGAAAATGAAATGGTACTCAACCACCCGGCAAATGGTCATTTGTGTACCAAGTGGGATCACCGAAGTTGAAAGACGCGCCGTACGTGACAGTGCTGAACACGCCGGAGCCAAGGAAGTTTACCTGGTGGACGAACCCATGGCTGCTGCTATCGGAATTGGCCTTGATGTACACGAACCGGTAGGAAGTATGATCGTAGATATTGGAGGCGGGACCACTGAAATCGCTGTTATTGCGCTTTCAGGTGTGGTTTATGCACAATCGGTACGCTTGGGAGGAGACGAACTGAATGATGATATCATTAACTATTTCAGACGAAACCATAACCTGCTGATCGGTGAACGAACCGCTGAGAAAATTAAATGTGATATCGGTTCAGCGGCTCCACTTGATGAAGAGCTTGAGATGATCACCAAAGGTCGTGACCTGGTGAATGGCGTGCCACGAACCCGACACATTACGTCAAAGGATGCAAGGGAAGCCATTGCAGAATCTGTGAATACGATTGTGGAATCGATCACCAAATCACTTGAGCAAACCCCTCCCGAACTATCCGCTGATATCCTTGACAGAGGTATTATGCTGACCGGTGGTGGTGCTTTGCTTAAAAATCTGGATAAACTGATCATGGAGACCACCGATCTTCCTGTTCATATTGCCGAAGATCCTCTTACTGCCGTTGTACGAGGGACCGGTGCCATACTTGAAAATCTTGAATATTACCGCCCGGTAATTTCATAACATCCCCATAATGAATGCGACTTAGATCGTTAAAACTAAGTGATGCCAAGGATTACATAATAACTGCCCTGCTTCTGATCTTCGCCTTTGCATTGGCTATCAGCAGACATCAGGGTGGTATAGATACGCTACGTACCGTTTCGGTGACATCATTGAGTTTACTTGAAGAGCCCCTGGCTAATATCCGGATCTACCGACAGGCTCTGAATACCAATACCTACTTACAGCGTCAGAATATTCTACTTCAGGATGAGTTAAGTCGCCTGCGTGCTATTCAACAGGAAAATGAAGAACTCCGGAATTTACTTGGTTATCAATACCGCAGCGATTTTGATTTGCAACCGGTTCTGATTGTCAGTAAACAACTGAATGGATTCAACAATACACTGACGGTGGATGCCGGCACTGAAGATGGTTTAAAAGAAGGCATGCCTTTGGTTACATCCGATGGATTGCTTGGGAAGATCGTTCTGACCGGTTCTAACTACTCTCAGGTAATGCCTTATTATAATTCATTGTTTCGGGTGAGTGCCCGTATTCAGGAAAATCAGGCTAATGGCATTGTTAGCTGGACCCGGGAACCCTTTGGTAACCTGATCATGGAATTTGTACCTAAAACAATTCCGGTTGATTCAGGATATGTGATCGAAACCTCTGGCAGCAGCAATCAATTTCCACCGGGTATTCCAATTGGCCGGGTTATCAGAACGGAGCCGGAACAGGGACAGCAAACGCAACGGATCTACCTGGAGCCCTATGCGAGGTTGACCGATGTGGCACAGGGTTTTATTATTAAGTTTGAACCCGATTCCAGCATCAAAGTTTTGCAGGAAATGTATAATCAACTGTTTGAATGAATAAAGAGACCATAAAAGATCTTTTAGTTGGTTTAAGCTTTGTGATCGTTGAAGTTCTTATTTTTCAACATCTGAGTTTTTTTGGAGCAACCCCCGATCCATTGCTGATCTACCTGCTATGGCTTTCCATGAAATATGAACGCCTTCAGATTGTGATCATCACAGCCGTGCTTGCCTTCTTTCAGGATGCATTATTTGATTTTTGGGGACTCAATATGTTTTCCAAGATCCTATTGATGTTCTTTGCCTACAATTTTCTTAACCGGCAAAGAGAAAGTCGCCTGTTGGTGTGGCAAGTTTTTATAGTGATCTTTGTAACCGCAGGTTTACATAACCTTGTCTTCCTGAGTTTAAGCAGTTTTATTGAAGCCTACAGTTCAGGTATTTCACCCATAATTTTCCTTCTCCTCAGTAGTTTATATACTGCAACACTGGGAGCTATGCTATTCATTTTCAAAGGCAACTAACCAATTGATGTCAATATCTCAATCAAATAGAACAAGGACGTCCATCCGTGCTCTGCAGGTCATTATGATAGGCATGATGCTGGTCGTATTTGGACGAGTGTTCTATTTGCAGATCATTGAATATGATGTTTATGCAGCCCTGGGCCAGGAAAATTCGGTCAGGCAGGAATATGTGGATGCCGCCAGAGGTTTGATATATGATAGAGATGGAAGGCTTATTGTAGATAATGAGCCCATATACTCTATCACGATCACCCCCTCTCTTTTCGATAAAGATAAATTACCACTTCTTGCCGATATCCTGAATGTATCTGATTCACTGCTAACAGACAGGGTTCAGGAGGCTCAGCGATATTCATGGTACAGAACCTCCCGGCTCATCACAGAGATCGATTTTGAACGGTTTTCCGCCATTCAGGAAAACCTCTGGCAATTGCCGGGTATTGGCCATCAGATCGAAAGTAAACGACATTATCCGACTGATATAAACGGTTCGCATTTATTTGGATACCTCCGGGAAGCAAGTGAGGCAGAGTACCAGAATTCTGACCGCCTCAAACTTGGAGATAAGGTCGGCAAAAGTGGCATCGAGATGATCTATGAAGATACGTTGAGAGGTAATGACGGGGTTAAGTATCTCCGTGTAAATGCGTTGGGGCAGGCCATTTCAAATTTTGAAGACACGACTCTGTCTCAGCCTCCGGTTCAGGGAACCGATATCTTCACTACCATCGATACCGAACTGCAGGTTCTGGCTGAGGAGCTCATGGAAGGTAAGAAAGGGGCTTTAGTGGCCATGGACCCAAAGACCGGGGGAGTACTGGCCATGGTTAGTGCACCGGATTATGACCTACAAAAACTGGCCGGAAGATTGGATTCCGATTATTGGCAGGCCATCAATGCCGATACCCTGACTCCTCTTTACAATAGAGCCATTTCAGGCAGGCAGCCTCCTGGTTCAACCTTTAAGCCCATAATGGGACTCATTGGTTTGCATCTTGGTTTCATAGACTCTACCACAACAGTTTATAACAGTGGTGCCTACATGAGAGGTCGGCCATACCGTGATACCGCCCCTATCGGTGACTATAACCTCGAGAATGCCATTGCAAACTCAAGCAATACCTTCTTTTTTTCATTAATGGATCAGATCGCAACCAATGGATACCTCAATGAATGGAGTAGCTTGGTGAAGGACCTGGGAGTCGGGGTCACAAATCCTATTGACCTGCCCTATGCCTCAAATGGTATTGTGCCAGACAGCACCTACCTGAACCGGGTATTTGGGGAAAACCAGTGGGGTGTTGGAGATGTTATGAGTATGGGTATCGGTCAGGGACTACTTTCACTCTCTCCACTTCAGGTGGCTCAGATGACGAGCGTGATCGCAAACGGCGGATATAGAGTGCAACCACATATCGTTAAGGCAACCCGCATGCCAAGCGGCAAAGTCATTGAAAAAGATCCTCAATTACATAAGGTCGAATGGATCACAGATGAAAATCTTGGAGTAGTCAGAGCGGGGATGAGAAAAGTGGTTTCTGAAGGACCCAGCCGCTATTATACCAACAATCCTGAAGTTCCAACTGCCGGTAAAACAGGGACCGCACAGAATCCACACGGAAGGGATCATGGGTGGTTTACTTCCTTTGCTCCTTATGATGACCCTCAGATCGTAGTCAGTGTTCTCATTGAAAATGGTGGATACGGTTCCATATCAGCTGCTCCGGTAGCCGCCGTACTGATCGAAAAATACATTGAAGGTGAGATTTCAAGAAATTACGTGTACAATTATGTGCTGAATTTTGAATCCCGTCCAACAGATTCGGAGTTGATCGACAATGAATAATGTAAGAGAATTTAGCTGGTCTGTATTTTTTACCTGGATGATTCTGGCTGTTATTGGTCTGATTGCAATTTACAGTGCTACTCAGGGACCCGTTTCTCAATTTCTTGCTGAGTACATTCAAGATAACTTCATCAAGCAAGTGGTCTGGGTGATCGTTTCTTTATTTGTCCTTATCTCTATTCAATTCATCTCTCCACGGGCGTTTATACAATTATCCTATTTGGCCTATGGGGTTGGGATTATATTGATGATTCTCACACTGATGTTTGGAACAGAAATAAACGGAGCAAAAAGCTGGCTTAGGATTGGTCCTGCTAACTTGCAGCCCAGTGAGTTGATGAAGATCGCCACCATATTAGCTGCGGCTAACTACCTCACCAGTCGCCGCGACATCTCCGCTGATAATGTTCGTTATGCTCTCATAGCTGTGACTATTATTTTAATCCCTGCGAGCCTTGTACTCATGCAAAACGATCTCGGGACCGCCCTGATATTCCTATCACTTATTCCCGTTATGTTATTTTGGTCAGGTTTGCCTTATGGGGTTTCCTTGTTTATTATTTCACCGGCCGTTATTGCATACCTTGCCGTTATTGAGTGGTACTATGGATTGGTAGCTGCTATACTTCTAACGGCTCTTATATTCTTTATACAGCGCAGAGTCTGGCTAACGGTCACATCATTTGTAACGGGTTTTTTAACAGTGTCTGGGGTTCAGGTTGCCATGAATCAGCTGCTACAGCCTCATCAAATAGCTCGTATTGCAGCATTTACGAATCCGAACTACGACCCAACCGGTGCCGGGTGGAATGTGTTACAGGCTAAAACGGCCATTGGTTCTGGCGGCTTGACCGGAAAAGGGTTTCTGGAAGGCACTCAGACTCAGCTTAAATTTCTGCCTGAGCAGTGGACCGACTTCATTTTTTGTGTGATTGGTGAAGAATTCGGCTTTATCGGTTCAACCATAGTCATATTAACTTTTACATTTCTGTTTGTCAGACTATTGAATATGGCAGGCAATCACAAACATCCGTTTGCTCAATTGGTAACAGTGAGCTTCACCTCTGTTTATTTCATTCATTTTTTTATAAATGTCGGCAGTGCTTCTGCTCTTTTACCTGTAATTGGCTTGCCGCTTCCATTTATCAGTTATGGTGGGTCCGCATTTTTAACCAACACCATCATGTTGGCCATATGCCTGAACATGGACTTCCATAAGCGGGAATTCAGTATCTATCGTTAGCTTTGCCTGAATGATCAGGTCCTGATTTTCTCTGTTCCCAGGTTAAAAGTGGTTCTGTGATATTCAGTGTACCCATGTATTTTCAAAGCTTTTTTATGGGGTGCCGTTGGGTATCCTACATTAGAATCCCACCCATATTCAGGATATGTTTCATGCAGCTTTTTCATAAGATCATCCCGATATACTTTTGCCAGAATTGAAGCTGCAGCTATACTCATTGACCGGTCATCTCCTTTAACTAAACACGTATGTGGTATCATGGAAGTCAGATACCGGTTACCATCCACCAATAAATAATCCGGTGAGGGATCGATGGCATCCACACATTTCTGCATGGTATGAAGTGAAGCCCACAAAATATTCAATTCATTGATCTCCTCGATGCTACCCTCCTGCACCGACCAATAAAGAGCTTCTTCCTTGATCCGCTCACTCAGTTCCATCCGCTCTTTCTCCCCAATCCCTTTACTATCTCTTATTTCAGGGATATCCGTTCCTTTTTCAAAAACCACACCGGCTGCAACTACCGGCCCCGCAAGGCACCCCCTGCCCACTTCATCCAGCCCAATGATACGTTTAAATCCCTCTCGCCATAGCTGTTGCTCAAATTTTAATCTGTCACTCATTTAATTAATTTAGTCCTGTTGTTATTAATTCACACTTAATTTCTTTAAAAGATGGAACTCATTTAGCAGTGGAAGTATTTGATAAAGAAAAGGAAAGATATGCATTTTAAATACTTTGAGTGGGACGAACGTTTTGCAAAAAGTTCAGGAAGGTCACCTTTCGACACATTATGGGATCTGTTCCAACAATTGCTCACTATTTCGAGTGGAGATGTGAAACAAGCCCTCAGCTGGCTGACAGAACTTGATAAGGAATATAACATCACCGATCAGTTTGAAGACGGTTATTCGCTGGGTGATTTCATCGAGGAAATGCAGGAACGTGGCTACATTGATAATGACGGTCAGGGACAGGGCTTCCAAATGACGCGAAAGACTGAGCGAAGTTTGAGGAAGCGTTCCCTTGAAGAAATATTCAAGAATCTTGAAAAAGGTGGATTAGGAAGTCATAAATCGCCGCATACAGGCAGAGGACTTGAGAGGCAGCCTGAGACCCGTAAATGGACTCAAGGCGATGATATCGGGCAAATAGACAGTGTCGGTACTATGTTGAACATGCTCAATCATAGTTCCATTGACGCCTTCAACTTGCAGGAAGATGACCTGGAGGTGTACGAAACTGATCATTACACATCGGTAGCCACAGTCTTACTGATCGACCTTAGTCACTCCATGATTCTTTATGGTGAGGACAGGATCACTCCCGCCAAGAAGGTGGCCATGGCACTATCCGAGTTGATCATGAATAATTACGCCAAAGATTCTCTGGATATCGTAGCATTCGGAAATAAAGCCTGGCAAATTTCAGTGGATGACCTCCCGTACCTGAAAGTGGGGCCCTATCACACCAACACCAAACAGGGGTTGGAAGTGGCTCGCCATATTCTTCAAAGAAAGAAATATGCCAACAAACAGATCTTTATGATCACTGATGGCAAGCCATCCTGTATGATAGAGAATGGTAAGTTTTACAAGAACAGCTTTGGGCTGGACCGTAAGATCGTGAATAAGGTATTGGATGAGGCTGTAAAGTGCAGGCGGGATCAGATAACCATTACCACCTTCATGATCGCGCAAGATCCTTATTTGCAGAGTTTTGTACGAGAAATGACCGAGGCTAACAAAGGGAAAGCCTATTTTGCTTCATTGGATAATCTGGGTGGCTATATTTTTGAAGACTACATTCAGAATCGCAAAAAGAACGTAAAATAAAAAAGGCTGCCCGGTATGAGCAGCCTCTTTAAAAATGGATAGGAATTTGAATTAATTATTCAAATACGCCCAATTCCTGCATCACTGCATCAGTAATATTATATTGGCTTTGAAATTCAGGAGAAACATACAGAATGATCTGATCACCACTGCTTGTTATTGTGTTCAAAACATATGTTAGCCCCATTTGTTCAGCAACGGCATTAATAGCTGTGCTAATTTGATTGAACATAGGACCTAACAGTTCCTGTTGTCTTTGCTGAATTTGTCTTTGAATATCTTGCTGAGCAATCTGATAATCTTCCTGCAATTTGATCAGTTTTTCCTGCTCTCTTTGGCTGGCTTCTTCTGAGATCACACCAATCTTTTGCTCAAACTCCTGCAGTGCTGCCTGATATTCCTGCTGCTTTTGAGTCAGTTCTTCTTGCTTTTTCTCTGAAAAGTTTTGAAGTCTCTGCTGGATCGCTCTCATTTCAGGCATTTTGGCAAGTACGGCCTGGGGATTTACGTATCCGATCTTGGTTTCCTGTTGTGCTTTCGCTGTATCAACGGCTGAAATAGCAATAAACACAGAAAGTATAAGTAAGCTTAATTTCTTCATTAGTTTAGGTTCGGTTTTATCAGTTATTATTGAAGTTTTTCTATGATACGATCGGTAATATTCAGTTGCTCACTGTTTGCATAAAATACAATCATGTCACCGGTTACAGTACCCTCGTTAAGGATCAGATCTAAATTCATTTCCTGTGCAACTTCTTCCATAGCCGCATTCATCTTTTCGATGATCGGTTGCATAAGTTCGGCTCTACGCTGCCCTACCTCGTTCATCATGCTTTCCCGTTCTTCAGTAAACTGGTCGTTCAATTCGATCAGTTCGCTCTCACGGTCAGCTCTTTCTTGATCAGACATAGCATTCATGTTTTCCTCATATTCAGTGAAAATCTGTTGTAGCTGTTCTGCCCTTTGTTCAAGCTGTTGATCCTTTTCTTCGAGCAACGTCTGAATTTGCTGATCCACCTGCTCCACTTCTGGTAAAGCACTCAGAATTCGTCCGGGATTTGCATATCCAATTTTTACCTGAGCCATCAATTCCTGCATACCAAACAGCATAGAGAAAGCGAAAAGCATCAGCGTTGTTTTTTTAATCTTGTTCATTTGAATAGTTAATTAGTACTTATTTTTTATTTGTTAAACTAGTTATTCAGAATCGGTTCCTATGCCAAGTTCTTCCAGTATCTCATCATTTAAGTTGTATGCGTTATTGGCATACACCATATAAATATCACCGGATCGGTCGAATACATAATCATAATTTTGGCGTTGAGCCACTGCTCTTACCGCTGCAAAAACCTGCCTTTGAATGGGCTCCAATAATTCCTTTTGCCGGCTGAAATATTCACCGTTTGGTCCAAATTTTTGTGCAACGTACTGTTCTTTCGCCGAGATCTTATTTTCTATTTCCTGCTTTCTTTGATTACGTATCTCATCGGTATATAGTATTTCCTTTGACTCAAATTCTTCCTGAAGTTCACTGATCTCTGCTTCCATACGTTGTATTTCAGCTTCCCACTGATTGCTGATCGTATTCAGCTGCTGCTGTAAGCTGTTATATTCAGGAATACTTTCCAGTATCAGATCCGATTCAAAATAACCCAACCGTTGATCCTGTCCCATTACCTGTAAGGAAAAAAGCAGGCCAAATGCCAGTATCAAAGTGAATCGGATAGTTTTCATTAGAATGGTGAACCAATATTAAACAGGAATTCCCAGTTACCCGGCATAACGTTTGCCGAAGTTCCCGGCACATTAACGCCATCGAGTCTGTAACCATAACTGAGGTCAACCAATCCCAATACCGGAAGATATAAACGAGCTCCAAAACCAACAGAACGTTTTACATTGAAAGGGTCGAAATCTTCAAAATCAAGGTATGAATTACCGGCATCAATAAATGTGTAAGGAATAACCTGGATCTGCTCGTTGGCAATAGCAGGATATCTCATTTCAAGTGAATACTTACTGAACATGGTACCGCCCACTTTGGCTCCATCCACTACGGGAGCAATACTTTCACGGGTTCCACCCGGGTATCCTCTGAGGTCAATATTATCATAGAGGAAGCTCTGACGCTGCTGCAATTGGGTACCACCCACAAGGAATTTTTTTAGTTCACTGCGCTTGTCTTCGGTGAAATAACCGATATAACCATAATTAACCTGGCTGGTCATCACCAACTTACCTACCACAGGTACGTGATATTGAAAGTTGGTTCTGAATTTATAGTATTCTGCGAATCCCGGCAGTGGCGGTGCAAATTCACCGGAAAGAGTGAATTTTGAACCGGAACTTGGTGAGATAGGGTTATTCAGTGAATTTCTTTCGAGAACCTGCTCAATTGTTAACAAGCTGGAAGTTCCTTCCGCCAAGAAGGACTCATTACCCACCACATCATACAGTTGATATCCGATAATAGTACGGGTTGCAAAGAAATCATCCGGCCATTTAAGTCTTCTGCCGATTGAAACAGAACTTGAAAACAACTCATTTCTTTCGTTCGTACCACGGTAGTTCAATAAATTATACGAGACATTGAAGCCTACTGAAGTAGGCTTTCCTCGGAACCAGGGCTCCTGAAATCCAAAGCTATAACTTTGATAGCCGGTTCCGGTTACCTGAACACCAAGTGATAACTGCTGCCCGTCACCGGATGGAATAGGCTTCCATCCATCTTTCTTAAAAGCACGCTGTATTGAAAAATTATTGAAATTCACGCGTGCAGAAAGGATCACTCCAATACCTGATCCACCATAACCACCGGAGAATTCGAAGTTTGAAGTACTTTGAGTGTCATCCAGCTGATATATAATATCAACGGTTTTGTTCTCACGATCCGGGATCGGTTGCGGCTGAATATTCTGAGGATCAAAATAACCCAGCTGCCCAAGTTCACGGATGGTACGAATAATGGCCTGACGACTGTATTTGTTACCGGGCACGGTTCGAAGTGTTCTTCTTACAACATCATCATGTGTACGCGTATTACCGGTAAAATTCACTTCACGAATCGTGGCTATTTCATCTTCATATATGTTAAAATGTATATCCAGTGAGTCCTCAGCCACTTTCTTGATCTCAGGCATCACCTGAAAGAACAGGTAACCGATATTTTGATACAGGGAAGTAATATCCGAGTTTTGCTGATTGATGTTCACATTTTCATCAAACTTCACTTCGTTGAATATGTCTCCTTTCTGAAAGCCCAGTGATTCTGTAAGCTGCTCATCGGTGTATACGGTATTGCCTTCCCACGTGATATTGCGAACTTTATATTGAGGACCTTCGCTGATATTTACATCTACTTTCAGGCCTTTTTTGCCGTCCTTGTATTCGTACACATACACAGAATCAGACAGAATGCGGACATCACTGAATCCATTTTCACGGTAGAAGCTCAGTATCTTTTCCTTTCCTTCAACAAAATCTTCCTCCTTAAATACCTTTTTCCCAAAGATCTTCCACCACGCATCTTCCTTCAATGGTTTGATCTTCTTCCGAAGCTTGCGGTCCGAAAATTCATCATTGCCGTTGAAGTTAATATCCTTCACTTCCAGTCGCTGACCGGGATCAATGTTAAAGATCAACCGTACGCGGTCATCCACATCTTCCACTTCTTCCGTCCGGGTTTCCACTTTGGTGTACCAATACCCCTTTTCACGGTAAAAGCGACGAATGGTATTCTTAGCTTGACCAATAGCTGATTCAGTGATCACAGTACCGGGAGTCAATACGATCAGGTCTTCAAGATCCCTTCTCTGAGAACGCTTGATGTTTTCAAGCCGATATTCGAAAATCCTCGGTTGTTCCTGCACTTCGATCTGAAACCGAATACCACTTGAGGTACGCTCAGTTACAAATATTTTGATGTCTGAGAACAACCCTGAACGGTATAAACGGGAAATGGCACTGTTAAGAGCATCTCCGGGATAAATGATCGTACTGCCTTCATTCAGTGAAGCGGCGTTGATAATGAATTGCTCGCGGGTGTTTTCATTACCCTCAACGGTTACTCCAAGGATTTCATATTCACGGGGAGTTAACTCCGTGGGATCGGTTAACTCAATATCCTGAGCTTGTACCTGAACCTGAGCAAATATGGAGGTAAGACCAACTAAAAATAAGGTTGCAAAAAGTGTTCTATTCAAAAGTATCAACACGCCTTTTGTTTAAATGCTTATGATTTTTTGTTAACTAAACGGGATGAACCTGCTTTTTCGTCTTCAGAAATCGAGATCTTTCCAAACCTTCTATCTCTGCCCTGATATGAACGAATGGCCTCGTATAATTCATCCCTGCGGAAATCCGGCCAATAGGTTTCAGTGATATATAATTCAGAATAAGCCAGCTGCCAAAGTAGAAAATTACTGATGCGGTATTCACCGCTGGTTCTGATGATCAGGTCCGGATCTGGCACATCAGCTGTGGATAAATGATCCCCTATCATCTGATCGTTGATAAGTTCAGGGTCCAAACGTCCTTCTTTGACATGCGTCGAGATCTTTTTAACAGCTTCTGTGATATCCCAGCGACCGGAATAGCTCAAGGCAAGGCAAAGTTCAAGTCTGCTGTTATCTTTGGTGAGTTCAATAGCTTCTTTCAGCTCGGTTTGGCAGCTTTTAGGAAAACGGTCAAGTTGACCAATGGTGGAAAGCCTGATATCATTTTTATTGAGATTCTCAGCTTCTTTTCTCAAAGAGGATACCAAAAGCTTCATCAATCCCCTAACTTCAGTGGAGGGTCTTCCCCAATTTTCGGTGGAGAATGCATAGAGCGTCAGATATTTGACTCCAAGCTGTGCACACGATTCAGTGATATCACGAACAGAGTCGACCCCAACTTTATGACCGTGCAAACGAATGCTGCCCTTATTTTTCGCCCACCTACCATTACCGTCCATGATAATGGCAATGTGCAGAGGAATTTCCCCGGAATTCTTAAGAATTTCCTGGTTCTGTTTATCCTCTTCAGTCTGTATTTGTTTTGTTATTGTAAGCTCTTTCAAATGATTTTCAGGCTGGTTTTGAAGCTTTGAAAATTAGAGCTTTGATCGTCCTTTATCAAGGTCTATTAATTTAATCGATTCGTTAGTTTTTGCTCAACGGATATCATTTCCAGCAGAGCTAAAGCGGCCTCACCGCCTTTGTTGCCCTTCTCGCCGGCCCGTTCAAGGGCTTGTTTTACATCATCCGTAGTAAGAACTCCAAAGGCTATGGGTTTATTATGTTTTAATATGAGATCGGTGATACCACGGTTTACCGCGTCACAGACATATTCAAAGTGCGGGGTTCCACCGCGAATAACCACACCAAGAGCAATCACACCATCAACCTCCCTGTTTTGAATAAGTTTCTGAACCGCAAGAGGGATCTCATAGGAACCGGGGCACCTAATCACCGTTATATCATCATCCTGAATGCCATTCGATTTGAGAGCTTTGAGTGCTCCATCAAGCATTTTGTCGGTGATCATTGAATTCCATCGGGAAACTACAATTCCGATTTTGGATGTTCCGGGTGTGGTTGAACCTTCTATCATTTCCATGTTACTAATCTTTTAATTCAATAATATTTTTGCGCTGACTCGTCATCCTTTTAATCTTTTCCACGTACTTGTAGGCAATAGTGACAACGCCCAAATTCGTATAACCGGCATTCAAGCCTTCATGGGTATCACTGCCTCCTGTCATCAATAGACCCTGTTCCTCAAAACCAGCCTGAAAATCATTTGAAAGAGCTTAATTATGACTGGGGTGGATACACTCTATGCCATCCATTCCGGCCTCTACAAATTTTTTAACTTCTTCAGCAGAATACAACCTCCCCGGATGAGCCAAAATACAAGCCCCCCCTACATTTTTCACGATCTCGATAACCTCCCTGTAATCGGGATAGGTATTCTCAATAGTTCCAAGCTTCTGATTGCTAAGATATCGAATAAACGCTTCTTTCGGGCTGCTTACATAGCCTTTTTGAGTGAGAACCCGAGCCAGATGAGGTCTCCCGATGTTTGCACCGTTTGCTTCGGCCCACACTTCATCATAATCCACATCCACGCCGGCCTTTTGAACCGTTGCGATGATCCCTTTGATCCGTTTACTCCTTGCTTTGCGCTGTTCGCTCAAGAATTTTTCCAGGTAATCAGTATCCGGGTCAAAATAATAGGCTAAGATATGGGCTTCCTTATCATTTATGGTTGAAGTGATCTCACAACCCGAGATAAGCTCAATCTCTAACTCCTCTGCTTTTTCCCTGGCCTGATGGTACCCTTTGTAGGTATCGTG
>OBLN01000288.1_pt1 | contig 18338 bp, 16 predicted proteins | sample 1519301 | NCBI WGS metagenome assembly OBLN01 (sample SAMEA2452533, study PRJEB22499) | sediment metagenome | reverse complement strand
TGTTGATGCAGCCTTCTGAATCTTTTTTTATTTATTATTTCTTGCTTTTCTTATTTCTTAAGTGTGCAGTTAAAACTCATGAAACTCAGTTTAAAAATTAGTTTTAATTTTGGAAAATCAGTTTAAAGTTTCAGCTAAATAAAAATTTTCAATTAGAATTAAAGATTCTGTCATATCTATAATATTATCAATATCCGTAGTATTGTTTTTGTATCCGTCCTCATTTACCTCTCTGGTTTTCTGATAGTAAGGTTGGATGATTACCATCTTATATTGTTCCAGATTTTAAAGAAGTATTCATTTTTAAGGTAACTCTCTAAAATATGAGTAAAAAATCGGCCAGTTAGAGTTTTTGTTTGAATCCCAAAGTTTTGAGTAGTACTGTTTTGAAGTATGGGGCGATATTTGGACTGAATATGTCAAATTTTGGCTTGATTTTGAGGCTTTCTGCGAGAGCAAGAATACAAAAACCTTGAGCCTTTTGTAATCTTGCAGTCTTGGGGCTGTGAGTAGTTCAAGAATATTATATGTCATGCATTTATTCACTATCATGCATTTATTCATCGACGTATCACATTTGAAGAATGGATGGATCTGGATTGAAGATAGTTGGATTTAATATTAGCTTAAAGGACGTTATATTGTGTTATTCTAGCTTTTATAAAATTTGTTGTATACGGATGAGGGAAGTTTATATATCTATAGTCTTTCTCCAGACCATCGAATAATCACGGTCAAGGAGTAATTTCAGATTCAAAACAAGCGTGAAAAAGAGAAAAAGAGATTGTTCGATGAAATGGTCAGAAAACTTATAAGGAGTTAAGTAAGAGTAATTTATAGAGTTCGGAAGTATTTTCCGCAATCATCCGAACTCCCTAGTGTGCCCTAAGAGGCAGTGAGTATGTTAGCTTTGCTTTTATTTAAGCTTGCCTGATTCTGCCTCCTTGGGGGAAAAAATAACCAGGAATAAAATAAATGGCTAAGAAACTTAAAATAAGTGCAATATTTACAGCAATACTTCTTGTGAATATTGCTTGTGTACCGGCTGTGACGGCGCAGGCTGATGGACTTTCTTCGGTATCATGCTCATATCTTTTGAGTCTAACTCTGAATATACCGAAGCAAAAATGGAATTGAAGAATCTGAAAACTGATGAAATAACGAATCTCAAGTATGAAGTTTCACAAGAAGCTGGAAAATTCAAGACAAATGTGTATCAAGAAGGGAAATTAGTTAATACTACGACTTCAGAGTACAATCCTATTAAACCAGGTGAAACTAGCAAAATACTTAGAAATGAATCTGAGACCAATGTAAGTGCTAATGGTGTCATTCGTGCCTTAACAACACTGTATAATTGGGATGGTGTAACATTCATCACGGGATCTTGCATAAAATACAAGCACCCAGATTATACTACATATGATGGGTATGATTATGAGGATTTTTATATAAATGGCAATACACTTACCCATCACCATATTAATAAATATGATTCAGGTACGATAGCTGCTTTAGCTCCAGTTGCTGCTGGAGCGGCAGTTGGTTATCTTGTTGGAAATATGGTTGGTGCAGTTGCTGGAGGAATTCTAGGAACTTTTTTGACTGGAAAAACTAGTCAAGCGCTTCTTGATGAACAGGACTGCATTTGGTACTGGAAGTCTTACACATGGGCTCCCGTTTACCTTGGTGGGATGTGGCGAACAGTGCCTCTATACTTTAGAGTTGCTTCTTACACTTTATGGAACGGCTTAGGTATATCAAATCCATAAACATACATCAAATGATGCAGCATGAGGACGAGATTTAAACAAGTTCGTCCTTTTACATTTTTTGAATTATGTTCTCTCGTACTTCAAATCTAAGTTAATAGGACTTACGGTTTAAACTACAAAACCAACAGCAATAAACTCATAACTTTCTAAAACTTAAATTTTAACTATGATGTCTACTGTACTTGATCTCGCATCATAAATGAGTAAGTCCTAGTTAATTTGATGATTACAAAAATTAAATTTAAAAAGTGATATTTGTGAAAATACAAAAACTCAAACCTGAAGAGATTTTTGGATTAATGTTAGGTGTTATACTTAATTTTATTATGTCTATGTTGACGAGTGGTGTATTACATTTTTCTAATCAAATAGTTATTTGGGTTAATACTGGTCTTATCGTTTTCTTCTTAATACTGGGGCATTATATAGTCTCAAGAAAAGTAATTGACGAAAAAAAGAGAACTGAAGACATAATAGGTCTTAAAAGTAATCTACTGGGTTTTTTCCTATGGCTTATTGTAATAACAATTGCAACCTTGTTGAATATGGAAATTAATCGGACTGCGATTATGGTGGGAGGTTATCTTACAATACTTTTAATCCTTTTATGCATGAATAAGAAAGAGACTAACTGAAGAATAGTCCCAAGTAGGAATTGGATTTACAGATACATGGAAAATATTAATTCCGGCAATTTAGCCATGACCGATTTCCTTTCTTCTCTTTTTTTGAATAATTATAATTTCTACAGGCTTTCAGGGGATACTATCACACCAATAAAGGGCCGAACTCCTGGCTATGAGCTTGGTATTGATTGACTAGTCAATCAATTATATATAATTGAAAGGATATCAGCCAAAATATGGCAAAGCTACAGCAAAATACGAATAACAGCAGCTATTGGCTTATCATTCCGAAACTATGATTATGTGTTTAGCAAAGATGGTGATTCCAAATGACAATATAGACTCTGAGCGGCATAAAGATGAAACCAATATTCAACCTCCAGCTCATTGCACGTCTCGATGAAATTTGGGATGAAAAATTCCATCAAAAGTGGCAGCCCATCTACCGCAATGACCTGAAGCTCAATCAGAGTTATGACTTTATCAAAACTATCGTGAACAGAGTCAAGCTCTACAATGAATCCTACGATATGACCATAGTGGAGACCGAGGACTTGGGAAGTCTGCCTTCGGGATTGGTCTTGCCAAACTGATCAATGTAGGATTCAAAGGTAATCCAACAGCAAAATTCAATCTTAATAATGTCTGCTTTGATGTAGATAGCTGGATTACATTGACCGACGGTCTATCTGCTCAGGCGGTAGGGTTGTAATCCTCGATAAAGTAGGAACTGAAGGTCGCTCTCTTCTCATACCTCATATTAAAAGGAAACCGTGAATCTCAGATATCATTCAGCTTTGAAGGACAGGATAGATAAAAGAGTCCAGCAACTTACCTCAATCATGAGCATTCCTATTGCTAAGCTTACTGATGAGAATACTAATGGGTACGGACTGGCTATTGAAGCTGGCATAAAGTATAGAAGGACAAGACCTGCAGACGATAATTTCCACAAGCACAGGAGTGAAAATGATTCTGGATATCTCATGCATGAAGTTTTTGCCTTCATTACGCTCCAAAGAGCCGCATTCACTCGGTTGTAGTATCTCACGCGTCCATAGATTGTGACTTGGTTACGAGGAAAAAAAGTGCACAGAAGCTTCAGAAGTGCGCGAAGCTGGATTTCTGGCGCAGGATAAGCCTGATATTGAGGATATTGAGAACCTGTAACATGGCAACTGGTACATACCACAAGATCAATGCCTTAAAATTCCGGATCCTGGATGCGTTTAGGTTCGAAAGTCTTTAATTTGTAATCAAATTGCAGAGTTACTTGCATTCCTGAACATAATCCGGAATTCCGTTCCACAATCACCTTTAAGTTCGATAGAACCTTCAATCTGTTCTACGAGGATATTTACAAGTTGAAGCCCTAAAGAGTCCGTATTTTTGAAATCGAGATTCTCGGGGATGCCTTTTCCACTATCTGCTATAACCAGAATGAATTGCTGTTCGTTTACTTCTTTGAGACCGGATTTTTTACTTTTTACTTTACCGTCATCCGACTTGAAGAGGCTTATGCGAATTTCACCTTCTATGCTTGCCGGAAAGGCATGCTTTAAGGAATTTGAAACAAGTTCGTTAACAATTATTCCTAATGGAACTGCAGTATCCATTTCAAGGAAAACCTTTTCAAGCTCCATATTAATCCTGATTCTTTCATTTTCTAAATTATAGGATCTAAGGAGATCTGCAGTCAGCCTCCTGAGGTAAGCCGAAAAGTCCAGGGTCTCCATATCTTTCCCATGATACAGTTCTTCATGGATTAGAGCCATCGAGACTACGCGGTTCTGGCTTTCCCGGAAAGCTTCAAAAATTTCTGAAGCCTGGAGGGTTTCCCTCTCATTGATCTTATCCGCCTCAAGGCTGAGTAATGAGGAAATTACCTGAAGGTTATTTTTGATTCTATGATGGATCTCTTTTATACGGGCTTCTTCGGTTCTGGACAGAGCCTCTTCTGCCTTTTTATATTGCGTAATGTCGTGAATAAAACCCTGAAATCTTCCTGAAAAGGCGGATTTTTCAGGGATAAGATGTATAATTTCCCTAACCCACTTTATGTTCCCATCCTTTTTCCTGATCTGATATTCCAGTTCATGAGGGAAACTGGGGTTTAATTCAGCTTTTTTAAGGCGGTTTTCAAAAATTAGCGGGCGGTATTCGGGCAAAACTATTTCAGACCATTTTATTTTTCCAGAAACAAAGTCGTATCTGTTGTATCCTGTGGTCTCTCCAACATCTCCGTCTATAAATATCAGAGCGCCTTTCTTATTCAGTCTAAATGCTATAAGACCCTGCATGTCATGTAAGAATGAGCTATATTGTTCCTTTATATATTGTTCCTCTTCATCCTGCAGTCTTTCGGTTAATTTCTTACCTTCAGGTATGCCTTTTTCCACCCCAAGCATTCTGTAAATTCTTCCCTGGTCGTCCTTCAGGAAATCGGTCTCTCTTCTCAAAGTCTCTTCCCTTAACTTAAGTTCCCTGAATAGAAGGTTACAGGGCTCATCAAAACCCGTTTCCACGATTGCAATATAAATAAGGTAAAAAGAGAGCGCATTAAAAATCTGTCCGATAAAGTTCAAATTTTCTTCTGTGTTTGTGTAATGAATAAGGGCAATTTCAGCAAGGATAGACGCTATTATAGCGGCTATTAGTATCCTGAATACATTTTCTTCAAACCTATCTTTTTTTCTGTACAGGAGAACTAATGACCCTATAAACAAAAAGGAGATAATATGTTCGCTGAAAATCTTAAAGTCAGTCAGTCCGGAACCTTCTATATAACAGTCCGGGAAATTCTGATACTTGAAAATTGAGAGAAAAAGTATGGCAGTAACTGCAGTGTATAATATAAAAACTTCCTGTGCAAACTTACTATTTTCAGCAAGTTTTATATACTCTTTTTGATCACCCGAGCCGCGTATAAACAACAACGGAGCTACAAAAAAGGTAATACTCAACAGGTATTTCATAGCTATCCAGAGCTGTACAGGGAGATTTGCACCATAACCTGGAAATACATCCATTTTCTCATACGCAAAAGCACGTAAAAAGCCCAGACAAGCTATGAAAAAAAGTGCAGTCCCGATAAATGTGAGGTACTTATTTTCTGAAATTGCCTTTGATTTCCATACTATTATAAAAACCATGTAAGCAATTATAACATTAAACAGACTTACGATAATCCGGAAGAGCAGGTAGTTTTCAAGGCTTACCAAATAGAGAATGCCTGAAAAGATCAGGAATAGTCCCAGTTTCATAAGGGAAGGCTTAAAAGTTATATAAGAGTTTTTTATCTCCTTATATTGCATCCTTAACTGTTCTCTTGTCCGTAGTATAAAGTGTTTTCTAAATATATTAAATAATTATTAAGCATCTGCTATCAGAATATCTATGAAGGGATATTGAGAGAGTTGAGAGACCTGTAAGTCTATTTTTTCCTTTTTTAATCTTACGGTCTCTTCTGTATTGTTTTTAATATTATTCCTTTCCTGTTCTTAACCTGCTCTTCCCACTTTTCCCGCTCTTCTTGCTCTTTCTGCTCTTCTTGCTCTTTCTGCTCTTCTTGCTCTTTCTGCTCTTCCCGTTCTTCCTGCTCTTAATCTGCTTCTTCTTCCTGCGAATGTACTCTAAGTAGCTTGCTACCAGTTTTATTCCCATACATACTTTCTTAATGTAACATATTTAGTTAACAGTATTTGCCAATTTTACTATATGAGAAATCTTTTATCATATTAAGTGTTATAACATGTCAAATAAATAATATTTCGAGGTAACCAAAAAAGGACGTCCGGTTTTGAGATAAGCAATTTGTGGGCTGGAAGCCAGCCCTGAACATATCGATCTTAATACTTTAACTTTTACTACTTTATTCTTAAATGTATATTGTCCGCGGTCCTTTTAAGGGCTCAAAATCTTAGTTTTAGTAATCTCTTTCGCACTTTCTTTAATAGAAACTATTTCACAACTTACTTTAAAATAACCTCTTTCACAAATTACTTTAAAAATAGTCTCTTTCATAAATTACTTTAAAAATGATCTCTTTAATAAACTACTTTAAAAATGATCTATTTAATAAATTATTTTAAAAGTGGATTTAATAGAAAGCTTTCAGCTAATTTGAATTGATAAATAGAATTTTATTGGGGTATATCTAAACTCTTTACATCAGATTATCTCCCTTTAACTGATTGTTTTACTCAGTTTATTTTTTACTGGATTTAAAACTGAAAATTATATTCTGTCGGATCAAAGATATCTAAAAGAAGTAGCAAATAGAAAAATATGGAAAATAGGAGAGATGGTATGGAAAATAACGCCCAGAATCAAACTGAATCACCTGTAGACCTGCTGCAAAAGCCTGAGGTAGATTCCGACCGATTTTTCAAACTTGTCGATTCTTCTATCCAGGGCTTGAGAAAGTGCAGACTTATTTCTACGGCTTTTGAACTTGGAGTCTTTGAAGCACTTAAAACTCCCCTATCTGCAGGAGCTCTTGCTGAAAAGCTTGGCTGCGACCCTGTGCTTATGCCCCATTTTTGTGAAGCTCTCCACGGCCTCGGGCTCCTTGACAGATTTGAGGAAGGAGTGAATGAAAAGGATAAAGTGCGAGTCGTAAAGGAAGATACAGACGAAAGTAAAGACAGAGAAAAATCCGAAAACACATCTGAGACGTCTGATACATGGACAGAAAAAGATGGGGCAGTATACCTTGTTTCAGAACTCAGTGCAGCATATCTTCTCACAGGTTCCTCATTTTCTCAGCAGCATTACCTTGCCGAAAGGCTCAGGAACGCTCAACGCTGGGCCCGTCTTCCTGAAATTATGAAACGGGGGCCTGATATTGTCGAGAAGGGACCTTTTTTCGGGGAAGTTGTCCACTGTATGGCTGAAAATGCACGCTGCGGCCTACTTCAGGAGACTGTTAGAGTTGTCCTGGAAAACGTTGATTTCACAAATGTCAAAAAGCTGCTTGACCTCGGAGGGGGGCACGGGCTCTATGCAATTGCTTTCGCAGGCCTGAATGAGAACCTTCAGGCTTTCGTTTTCGACCTTCCGCCTGTTACGAGAGAGACCCGATGTTTCATAGAAAAATACGGGGCTTCACGTGTAGATATAATTCCCGGAGACTTCTTCAAAGATGAAATCGGAAGTGATTACGATCTTATTTTTTCATCCTTCAATCCAGGGGGAAAAGTGCCTTCCCTTATCCCCAAAATTGCCAGAGCCTTAAAGCCCGGAGGTGTTTTCGTAACAAGGCAGGTCCCTGATGAAAAGATGAAATCCAGCCCTCTTCTTAGCCTTGACTGGAACCTCTGGACCTTTGAAGACGTGAAAAAAGGAGACACAGAGTATAGTTTCGAAAACAGCGTCCCCTTTAGCGAATACATCGATATGCTGGGCAGTTACGGGCTTGAGGTTTTCCGTGCCCTTGATATGAAAGACGGGTCAAGAATTGTGTTTGCATGGAAAGTAGTTTGAGATTAGTGAGGTAAAATCCCGCTGCAGGATAAAACTTTCGTCTTCGGGTCAGTATTTTCTTTCCTGAAATGCAACTCTTTTTTGCAGCTTTTTTTATTACTTAAACGAGAGTTATTCTATTTTCTTATTCTCTCTGTAAAATCTCTTACAGTAACCATTATTACCCAAAACGACAATCACTAAATGGGGATTGATGTGATAAAGGAAGCCATGTTCTATGAGAAGCTCGGAGACAATAAAGTTCACTGCAGTCTCTGTGCCCAGAGCTGCAGGATTGCACCCGGAAAAAGAGGCTTTTGCGGGATTAGGGAAAACCGGGAAGGGGACCTGTATTCTCTTATTTACGGTACCGTTTCAAGTGAGGCAATAGACCCTATAGAGAAGAAACCGCTTTACCATTTCCATCCCGGGTCCTATGTTTATTCGGTCGGGTCCATAGGATGTAATTTCCGCTGTAAACACTGCCAGAACTGGTCAATTTCTCAGGTCTGTCTGGAAGATGCATATACGAAGGATATCCTTCCGGAAGAACTTGTGGACAGGGCGCTTTTTTCAGGTTCCAAGTCCATTGCCTGGACTTACAATGAGCCCACTATCTGGCACGAATATACCTACGAAAGTGCAAAACTGGCAAAAGAAGCCGGGCTTGGTACGGTTTATGTAACAAATGGGTATATAACTCCCGAGCCTCTGAAGCATATTGCGCCTTATCTTGATGCTGCTAATATTGATATCAAGGCTTTCAATGAAAAGTTCTATCACGATGTTGCCAGCGCAAAACTGGCTCCTGTGCTTGAAGCTTCTGCCCTTGCAAAGGCTCTCGGAATCCATGTGGAGATTACGACTCTGATCATACCCGGAGTAAATGATTCCCTTGACGAGCTAAGGGAGCTTTCGAAATGGGTTTATAAAAATCTCGGGGCTGACACTCCCCTGCACTTTACGCGTTTCCACCCTCAATATAAAATGCAGAATCTTGCTCCCACACCTGTAAAAACCATGCAGGATGCCTGTAAAATCGCAACCGAAGAAGGGATGAAATATGTCTATATGGGCAATGTCCCTGGTAGCGACCGCAACAACACCTTCTGTCCGAATTGCGGCAAATTATTGATCTTGCGAGGTTATTTTGATATAGAAAAATACGAAATAACTCCAGAAAAGACGTGCCCTGTCTGCGGGGAAAATATACCTATCATTGGGGAGTATGCGGGCTCAAAACAGGTATTGGGCGAAAATGAGTTTTGAGGGTGTTAAAAAAGGTACTTTTCGCATCCTTCTTCGAATATTTTTGTTATCCCTGCCCTCAGAGAAGGAGTGTATTTGTGGGGTTCTGTTTTGACAGCCCTGTGCAGTTCTTCAAGTTCTACCCATTCGATAGAGACGGCTTCTTCAGGGTCATACTTTATGAGGTTTCTAGTCTCTTCCGAGCACCTACCTGAAAATACCGTATGATACGCTCCTTTGTTTTCCAGAATACAGGGGATTTTGAACAATTTCCTGAACGGGACGGAGATTCCTATTTCCTCAAGCATTTCTCGCGCAATGCAGGTTTCATAGGTCTCGTTTGCAACGGTGCCGCTTACGGAGTAAGTATAACGGTTCGGGAACCAGTATTTTCCGGGAGACCGCTTTTGCAGGAGCATCCTGTTTTCCGGGTCCAGAAGAATAAGCTGGGAAGCTCTGTGGATATGGTTTCCTGAGTAAAACTCATCTCGAGAGCGCAGGCCAAGAAAATTATCATTTATGTCAACTTCACTGATCATCTCTGTCACAGGAAACCTCCTAGTCATTTTTAAGTATTTTTTAATTTCAATTTCTTCGGTATTTGTCAGGCATATATAATATAGCTTCCACCGAATATGAACCATAATTAAGGAAATTTTGAATAGAATCCTGAAAAGAAGTTAGATGAAACAAATAAAATAAAGTGAAAAAAGAAAAGTTTCTTCAGGCCTTTTCACGGTTCAGAAACCTCTTTTGGTTTCTCTGCGGATTTCTGGATCTCTTCAAGCAGCTGGTCATCGGTCTTGCCTCGTATGTCAAGTCCGAGTTTTTCAGCGGTTTCCTGTACCTTGGTCTTTGGGGTTACGGGTTCCTTTATAGATTTCTCAAAATCCTTCAGGTTCTGTTCGGATTCTTTCTGGGCTTTTTTGAATTCCCCCACTGAACTTCCCATGGACCGTGCAAGTTCCGGGAGTTTGCTTGCCCCAAAAAGGAGCATAACTACTGCTAGTATAAGTATCAGTTCTGTGGGACCTACCCCGCCAATCATGTCTATACCTCGAATCTTACTTTTTTCTGATTTCTTTAAGTTTCAATAGTTTCAATAAGTTATTTCTCAATAGGTTATATGATAAGTTATAACGCTTTTAGCAGAACAAAAATTATTTTAAATAACTGCTGTTCAGTAGAGAATGAGGATTTACTTCTACTATATAAAGCTTTTATTTTTCGTTTATTATTTGTCACACTTTTATCTATATGCTGATATATTAATATATACCAATATTTGCTAATTTTTAATTTTTAAAAGCCTATTCCAGCTTTTTTGCTACATACAACTTATAGCTTCCAGAAGCTATAGCTTTTAGGGCTTTAATATACCAGCCTTACTCTTGAAAGAATACACCCGTTAATTAGATACTATAACCAGCAGGTAAAACCTGAATCCTTGTTGAAAGTTTCAGTTTTCCGGAACTTTTCCACTGGTACTGGCAGTTCCGAAATTTCCTTCCTCCGGAATGGAAGACCTGGCTTCAAGGGAGCTTTCCAGGCTATGAGTTTTTCCGGATTTGGCACTCTGGCCTTCGGTTGCCTTTTTCTTTTCTTCCTCTTTTGCCCCGGCGTCAGCTCCATATCCTGTTTTCCGGGTATATGAATCGAAAGTCGTTAACTCCAGTTCAGCGGCTTTCTGTGCCTTTTTGAATTCTCCGACTGCACCTCCAAGTGACCGTGCAAGTTCAGGGAGCTTCTTTGGCCCGAAAAGAAAGAGAGCAGCGATCATGATTGCAAGCAGTTCAGTTGAACCTATCATTGTCGGCTATTATCAACGACCAAATATAAAAATTCTTGCAAAAAGCGGAGAAGGCAGGTTTTGCATGAAAGCCATAATGGAAGACCTGCCTCCCGAATATCAATGGTTGGAGCCTTCGATTATGAAAGCCTGGAGGCTTCCCTGACCGCTTTAAAACAGCCTCACAAGCAGCAGACTGAATTCAAAAAGCACTACCATCAGAAGTGCAACCAGGGTCTGGGCAATGAAAGTCGGGTCAGGTGAAAGGAACAGTGAGAGGGTCGCAATCGCGCTGTAGATGAGTATCCTCTGTTTTTTAAGGGTCTGGTACTTTACAAGCCCCATTTTCACGGCAAATACTACAAGAAGAGGGGCCTGGAATACAACTCCGAAGCCTGCAAGGATTGTCGTTACTGCTGAAAGGGTATTTTGCACGGAAAGCTGTGCTGAAGCCACGTCTCCTGAATAGAAAATAATATACCTGAACATTACGGGCAGGACAATAAAGTACCCAAGGGCAGACCCCAGAATAAACAGCAGGAATGAAGCCGGGACAACCTTCAGGAAAAAACGCTTCTCATGATGATAGAGCCCCTTGCCTGCAAACCGGTATAGCTGGTAGAAGAACTGCGGAATGGATACTGCAAGTGCAAAGACCAGGCAGAGCTTTAGGCGGGCAAAGATCCACTCAAGGGGAGAATAAACCGCCATGTCCAGTTCGGGGCTTATGAACTCTTTCCAGACCAGAAGCATTCCTTTCTCCGAGAAAGGATAGGCAGCCAGCATTGCAAAAAAAAGCCAGACCAGAACTATGCCAAGCCGGTTTCTAAGCTCATACAGGTGAGCCGTTAACGGCTCTTCTACATCCCCGGGAACACCGGAAGAATAAATGTTAGTACCGGTGTTAATATTTCCCTTATGTTTGTTTCCGGTATCTGGGAGCTGGTTTCCGGTATTATGAGGGTTCATAGTTTTATCTGGTCTTATCGGTTTTTCTTCATTACAGGCATTCAAATAAATATATTAATATCGGAACATCTTATTACACCCTATCTCAAGTTCCCGTACTAACATTCCTGAACTTGTATGTGTCGGATGCGCCGATTGCTCCGGATATTCCTGAACAGGGATACCTGAACTATCCTAAAACTATATATCCATAATATATATTTACCGCCCTTAATATTTACATGATTCAAATAATAACCTGAACCAAATTTGAATAATAACTTAAATTTGATAAATAACGTTTAAAACTTAATTCGGATAATCACTTCACTGTCATGGCAGCCGTGCATATTTGATTATAGTATTGAATACCACAGAAAAATATCACACAAAAATATAGTACAGAAAACGCAAAGCTTGAAATACAATGCTTGATCTGAATCTTGCATTGCCGTGCAGGCATGATAACATTATATAACGGAACAACCAGTTCCTGAAGCATAACCGGCTCCTTCTTTGCCGATAGGTACTCCATATGTCCAAAGCGATTGAAAACCTAAGTATAATCCTGCTGACCCTGCGAAAAAAGTTGACTATAGTTGCTGCGGTCCTCTTTGCAGGCGTTGCCATTTCTTTCCAGTTTACGGGTCCGCTGATTGAAAGAATGAAAGAGGACCTCCTGCCTGAGGGTGCGAAGCTGGTGTACGTATCCCCGCTGGAAGTAATGATGTTGAAGCTCAAGCTCTCATTTATAATAGGTTTACTCCTTGTTATCCCTTTTATAGCGTTTTATGCTTACAGGGCTGTATCAAGGCGCTTTTCTTTCAAAAATCCGATACAGGTAGGAAAGAGCCAGGCTGTAATCCTGAGCGTGGCTGCTCTCATAATGTTTGCACTCGGAGCTTCCTATGCCTACTTCTTTATGCTGCCTCTCTTTCTGGACTACCTCTACCTGAATGCAGCAAGTTCAGGGGTAACTGCCACTTATTCGATCTTCAAGTTCATTTCATTCGCAGCTGCAGGGACAGCTCTTTTCGGGCTGATTTTCGAGCTCCCCATAGTGCTTACCTTCCTTACCCGAAACGGATTTATACAGTACAGCACCCTCGTGACTTATCGCAAGCATATTTACATAATCTTCCTCTTTGTGGGGGCTGTAATTACCCCTCCTGATGTGCTCAGCCAGGTCATGGTAGCAGTTCCGATGATCGTCTTTTTTGAGATCAGCATGGTTATTGTGAAAGTACTTGGGGTGAAGAATAAAGCTTCTCAGCCTGATTCTTCGTCGATATCCAGAGCTTCGGGAAGAGATTGAGCTAGTAGAAAGAGTAGATACATGCGGGAAGGAAAAATAAAAGATAGCCGAATACAAAAAGCCAGGAAAAAGCAGATAAATAAAAGAATAACCCTCTGGAAATATCACTAAATTGTTATGCTGGGCAGGTATGGGCGGATAGAAGGGGATAGGCATGCCTGGAGGTGATATGATGATTACGGAAAAATAATCCGGACGCGCCTCTGACAGTCCTTTTCCATACTCTCCTATTCACTATAATTTTTGTTTTGACAGTATTTAACGTTGTCGAATTTTTATTACGAGAATGCTTTTTTTCATTGTGAGAGACTTGAATTTCTTTCTCATTTCATTTTTATGAGTATCTTTCATTTTGTGGGTATTGCCCGGAAAAAAAGTCGTTTTGCCTCTGGAAAGTCTTATTTAAATAAAAATCTTATTTGCAGAGGTTATGGAGTCCAGATATGTAAGAGCAAATGTTCAGGTTATAGCCGCATCCGTCATTTACGGTTTTGCAGGTATCTTTTTCCTGTTCGTAAAAAACATGGCTGCAGGCACTGTAGTTTTTTGCCAGCTTCTTCTTGGCTTTCTGGTCCTTGCCTTTTATCTGGCAGCTTCAGGAAAACTTTCGGGGATGCAACTCCGTAGAAAAAGAAAATCCATGCTACTTCTCGGAGCCTGGCAAGCCGGAGGACTGCTCTCCTATTACACGGCTGTGAGTTTTACAAATGTTTCTTTGTCAGTACTTTTGCTTTATACAGCCCCTCTTTACGTCCTGTTGATTGCCCCTGTAATCCTTAAAGAAAAAATCAGCACAAAAAACTTTGCTGCCCTTGGACTTTCCCTTACAGGCGTGGTAGTGGTTGTAGGTCCTGAAAATCTTCTTTCCGGCACTTCAGGAACAGAATCGGGATATTTATTCGGGGTACTTATGGGGCTTTTTTCAGGCTTTTTTTATGCCTGCATAATAATGACCTCACGTTATCTCAGGGATGAATATTCAGGGCTTGAACAGCTTTTTCTCTCGACAGGCGTAACTCTTGTAATTCTCCTCCCCCTTATGCTGCAAATATCTTCTGCAGCCCTGCTTGAAAACCTGCCTGTGCTTCTTACTCTGGGCGTGATGGTAACTTCCGTAGGCTCCATTCTCTATTTTACAGGGCTTGAGCACGTTAAAGCCCAGAACGCGAGCATAATTTCCCTGCTTGAGCCCGTAAGTGCCATCTTTTTTGCCTACCTGATCTTGCATGATCCGGTTTCGAAGAGCACATTACTTGGCTGTACACTCATCCTTGCGAGTTCTCTTCTTATGAGCCTGGAAAAAGAAAGCGAAGCAGAAAAATAAAATATCTGGACTTAGCTTTCCGAGGTCATGTTCTCAAGTTTTGATCGGGACTATAGAAGGTCAGATCTTTTATAATTAATATTCTATAATACTGATTTTATAATTAGGATTTTGTGATTAAGATTTTGTGATTAAGATTTTGTAATCCAACAATTTTATAATTTAGAGATTTCCAGATTCTAATGCACATGCACTCTACCAACAAATTCTAATAACAGATATTTCAGATGTAGTTGCGTATTCACGCGTATAATTTCAAACAGCTAATATACATTCACTTATACACACTTACATACTCACTTATATTCACTTAAATACTCTCTCATACACAATTTATGTGGTCCTTTTTCAGAGGAGTTTATAATGTTAAGAATAAAAATAAATAAAAATAAGTTTAAAAATGTCTGGTAAAATGTTTTATACTCTCACATCAATATTCTACAGTTGTACACTTAAAGAAGAAGATTCTTTCAGGGTTTGAGTGAACTTCCAAGGGATTTCGTTCTCCTTTTGGGAAGTCTTCCTGTCGAATTTAATGTTTTATTTCCGGCAGAACATGGCAAAATTTATTAGTAAATATCCTGTATTCTTATCTGTATCATAAATATATTTTATTGATTATTTGAACGGGGCCTGGAATTTTATGGTAGACGTAGTTAAGGAACTGGAAACATTAAGGCAGAATTTACTTGATTTATCCCTTCGGAATAACCTTCTCAATTACCGCCCTTCCCCGAGACGGACAATTTCAATCACGGGCAGAACTCCAGAGGAGGTGTATGACCTTTTCGTTCTTCAGGAAAAATCTATGAAGTTCAGGGCGACAAAAACCAGGCCCAAAAGAGGCAAAAAGGCTGAAAGTGGGGAAGATGACGATGATGCAGAAAGCGAGAGCAGGCTTCTGAAAACAATAGGAAAAATTCTTACTTCGGAAGAGAAAAATAAAATGCAGAACTCCCGCTTTGAACCTTTTCTTGATACTCCCGACGACAACGAAACCCTTGAAAGAAAACTTTTTTACGTCTTTAACCAGGCAAATTCCATTTTTGAAGAACAGGGCTATCCTGTGCTTTATCTTGCAATGGGCTTTTTGCAGTGGAGTGAAAATAAGTCGTCTGTAAAGAACCCGAGAGCTCCGCTAGTTCTGGTCCCGATTGAGCTCAAAAGGATAGGGAAAGGCAGGAATTTTGGCATCCAGTGGACAGGGGACGAGATTTTCACCTCAATTACTCTTCAGGCGAAGATGAAAGAATTCGGGATAGAAATTCCTGAATTCGAAATGCCTGAAGAAGATTCAGGAATACAGGAGTATTTCAGGACGGTTGCCGGGGCAATTCGCGACAAAACCGAATGGAAGGTCATTCCTGAAGTCTGCCTGGACCTTTTTAACTTTAGAAAATTTGTCATGTATAAAGACCTGGACTCTGCGACATGGCCTGAGGACATGTCTCCTGCAGAGCATCCTCTTATTCAGAAAGTTTTCAACCCGGAGGAACCCGAGTGTGAGGTTCAGGGGTTCAGGGAAGATGAGGTCGACCTGAAACTTTCGACAAAGGACACTTATCATATAATGGACGCAGACTCTTCTCAAATAGCGGTCGTTGAAGATGTCAAAGCCGGAAAAAATCTTGTCGTGGAAGGCCCTCCGGGCACGGGAAAATCCCAGACCATTGCAAATACTATTGCAGAACTGCTTGCACAGGGCAAAAGCGTACTTTTTGTGAGTGAAAAGATGGCTGCCCTTCAGGTAGTAAAAAGCAGGCTTGACAATGCGGGTCTCGGAGAGCTCTGCCTTGAGGTCCACAGCCACCAGACAAGGAAAAAAGCCGTGCTTGAGGAACTCGAAAAAGCCCTTAACCGGGCAGAACCTCCGGCTGCCAGTGCTGAAAGGGATCTCAATGAACTTGAGAAACTTAAGCAGGAGCTTAATGGGTATGCACAGGCGCTCAGGGAGCCTGCAGGGATAATCTATCCAAGCCTGTACTCCCTTTATGGGGTAAAGGAAAAGACCAGGATTTACTTTGAGTCAAAGGGCATGAAAATGCCCCGTTATAAATTTCAGAACCCTGATAAATGGGAACCTGCAGACTGGACAGAAGCCGAGTCAATTCTGGAAAAAATGGGGCAAGTTCTTCCGGCACTCGGTCCGGTCAGGAAAAATCCCTGGTATGGATGCGAGCCCGGGCTTGTGCTTCCTTCCGACCTTGGAGAAATCGGAGCTGCCGCAGATGAATGCTATTTTGCTTTTGAAAACCTTGAAAAATCAGTAAAAACTCTGAATGACGTTTCTGCAACTGCAAAGCCTCAGGCGCTTAAGGACATTTCCGGCATAACCGAAGCTGCAAAACTTGTTGGAAAATCAAAACCCCTGCCTGAGAAATTGCTCCATAGCCCCGAATGGGACTCTGAGGCTTTTACTTCCGAAGCCGAAGCCCTGGTCTCAAAACTCAGGCAGTACAGGGAACTCAATACCTTTGTAGACAGGACTTTTCATCCTTCTATTTTTGACCTTGATACTTCCGAATTCAAGGAAGTTTCAGGCAAACTGTTGAGTGTTTTAAATTCCAGGTACAGGAGACTGAAAAAGGAAATCTCAGCCTGCTATATATCAGAAGCTCCATCAAAAGACAGTAAAATCCTGCTCGATCTTGCCTGCGTTTCCGAATGCAAAGCACGCAGGGCTGAGCTTGAAGGTGCTGAAATAAGTGGAAAGAAGTTCTTCTGGGAGTACTGGAAAGGCTTTGAAAGCGACCCTGCTCTGCTTGAAGAGTACTGCAAATGGATGATCCCCTTCCGCAGGCACATCAAACAGGGTACTCTAACTGACAGGTCGGTAAGGCTGGTGGGCGGTGGAGTTGATCCGGTATCCATTGAGTCTGCGGCAAACGAGGTGCTGGAAGCAAAAGCGGCTTTTATTTCTTCTCTTGAAAAATTCGGGACACTCATAAGGGCAGATTTCGAGAAGATGTTCAGCGATATCGAAGCCGTAAAGTTGAGCCAGTTAAAGATCCGTGTGACCAGATGGAAAGATGAAACCTCTTCTCTTGTTTTCTGGAGCCAGTACCTTGGATACAGGCAGGCTTGCCTTGATACGCTTGCTTCTCCCATGCTTGACGATATAGAAGCCGGAAAAATAGAACCGGAAGATATGATCCCTGCTTTTGAAGGGAATTATGCCGAAAGCATGCTGCATCGAGCTTTCAGGGAAAAACCTGAACTCTCTGCTTTTATTAGGGAATTGCACGAAGGCAAAATCAGCAAGTTTACAGAGCTCGATAAAAAAGTCCTGCTTGAAAACAGGAATAGAATTGTTTTTTCTGCCTATGGAGAAGCTCCAAAGCTGACTTCAGGGGCATCAAGGGCTTCCGAAGCCGGGATCTTGCTTAATGAATTTAACCGCAAACGCGGACATATGCCCATCCGTACCCTCATGAAAAAAGCAGGCAGTCTTATACAGAAGATAAAGCCCTGTTTCCTCATGAGCCCGCTTTCAATTGCACAGTACCTGGACCCCAGGAGTACAAGGTTTGATGTTATTATTTTCGACGAAGCAAGTCAGGTCAGGCCCGAAGATGCTGTAGGTGCGCTTCTGCGTGGAAAGCAGGTAGTGGTAATGGGAGACTCAAAGCAGCTTCCCCCAACCGATTTCTTCGATACCGTTGTTGATTCTCATGAAAACGAACCTGATGATTATACACCTGCAGGGGATATGGAAAGCATTCTTAACGTCTGTAAGCGCAGCTTCCCGGTAAAGACCCTGCGCTGGCACTACAGGAGCAGGCATGAGTCCCTGATTGCAATATCCAATCAGGAGTTTTCTTTTACAGGCTGCTTTTCGTCTTGCCCTTTA
>OBLN01000287.1_pt1 | contig 18359 bp, 13 predicted proteins | sample 1519301 | NCBI WGS metagenome assembly OBLN01 (sample SAMEA2452533, study PRJEB22499) | sediment metagenome | reverse complement strand
AAGAGCTTGAAAGAAATATTTTTTTCGATATGGATATTGCAGTTCCTTTAGGTCTGATTGTCAACGAGCTGGTGTCTAATTCCTTAAAACATGCTTTTCCTGACCTGGACACGGGAGAAATACGGGTAAGACTCTGCAGAGAGGAGAAGACCTAAAGTGAAATCATCTGTGAAGAAAACGGGTCCCGTGCCCGTAAAAGCTCACGGTTTATCCTGACAGTTTCTGATAACGGGATAGGCATTCCGGACGCGATTAATATAGAAAATTCCGATTCTCTCGGGTTGCAGCTGGTGACCATCCTCGCAGCCCAGCTGGACGGCGAACTGGAAGTAAAAAGAGGTAAAGGCACCGATTTTGTTATCCACATAAACGTTATGGAATGAGTATAAAAATCAGTCTCCATTTTTTGATTTATTTTCTGATTAATCATTTTATAATTAAGTTTGGCTCATTTTCCAAATTATAATTAAGTTTGGTTCATTTCTTAAATTATAATTAAGTTTAATTTACTTCTCAAATTATAATTAAGTTTGGTCCATTTCCCAAATTATAATTAAGTTTCATTTATTTCTCAAATTTTCAAGTACATAGATGTATTAGTTTAAGAGTTAAGTAAGTCTGTATTCCGGAAAGCAGTCTCGAAGCTCCGGCAGTCCTGAATTTTTCTCTTACTTTCTTTAATATTGATAAATTTCCGAGAAAAGCATTTATCTGTTCTCAATCTATAACCTCAATGTGATCTAAGGTATAGCATTCAGGTATAAGTAAAGTGTTAAAAGCGTTTAAGATACTTATTTATTAACTTTAGTACCTTAGATCGTAAACATGGGCAGTTAGATCGTCTCATGCGCGTGTCTTGAACTTATACGTATATTATAAATCTAGGAAACACTTTAAATTTATAGCTAGACTCTGGATTTGTGTACTCTGCTGCCCGGAGAACCACAGATCCTGAAAAACCGTATTTCAGCTTCTAAAGCTATCGATCTAAATTATAAGTTAAACTATAATTTGAAATATCCTGAAAAGGTAGAAAATTAACAGGACAGGATAATAAATGGCTAAAGCAAAGATTGCAGTAAATGGTTATGGGACCATAGGGAAAAGAGTTGCAGACGCCGTAATGGCTCAGGATGACATGGAAGTCATAGGGGTTTCCAAAACGAAGCCTAACTATGAAGCTGCAGTAGCGCACCAGAAAGGGTATGACATATATGCCCCTGCTGCAAGTGCCGGAGCCTTTGAAAAAGCAGGCATGCCTGTAGCCGGAACTATTGAAGAGATGGTAGAAAAAGCTGATCTGGTAGTTGACTGTACACCTGGAGGAGTTGGGGAAGAAAACAAGCCAATGTATGAAAAAGCCGGAGTAAAAGCAATCTGGCAGGGCGGCGAGAGTCACCCGCTTGCAGGTTTCTCTTTTAACGCAGCCAGCAATTACGAAGGGGCCCTTGGTCTTACCTTTGTAAGGGTAGTCTCCTGTAATACTACGGGACTTTGCAGGGTCATCTACCCGATAGATAAGGAATTGGGGGTAAAAAAGGTAAGAGTAATCCTTGCAAGGAGGGCAGTGGATCCAAATGATATTAAGAAGGGACCTATTAATGCAATCGTGCCTGATCCTATAAAGCTTCCCTCTCACCACGGACCTGATATAAAGAGCGTGCTGCCTCACATAAACATTACATCTGCAGCCATGAAGATTCCGACAACCCTTATGCACCTGCACACTGTGAATATGGAAGTCAATACTGACTGTACTGCTGAGGATATCAAAAAGATCTTCAGTTCCCAGTCAAGAATCCGCTTCGTGGGGCAGGGTATCAGCTCAACGGCCGAAATCATGGAACTGGCAAGAGACATGGGACGACCGAGAAATGATATGTGGGAGAACTGTATTTGGCCTGAGTCAATTACAGTAGATAATAATGAGTTCTACTTCTTCCAGGCAATACACCAGGAGTCTATCACAATTCCGGAAAACGTGGATGCCATCCGGGCCATGATGGAACTTGAGAGCGACGGTGCAAAATCAATCGAGAAAACAAATAAATCCCTTGGGTTTTGAGCCTTAAAAAGGCTCATATTCCGGAAAACTTCGGGTTGCTCTGATGAATTTCTCAGACGAATTTTCTAAAGGGCACCCGAGTTACGGCTTTAGAAACCAGGTTTTCCCAAGCCCGAATTCTCGGGCTATGGAAACGGGAACCCTGAGAAAAGAAGACCTTACTCTTATACAACTCTAGATTCAAACATGACTTCAGATTCTAACTTTTTGAAATTATGCCGGGAGGCTTTCAAGGCTGCATACGATGCAACCTATGAACTTGTGGGCACTGATTCAGCAAGTGGCTTTGTATGCATGGGAGCTGACGGAACGCCGACTACAAGCATAGACCAGGCAGCAGAAGACGCTATAGTCGAAGTGTTTAAAACCGACGGCAGACCCATGAGAGTAATCAGCGAAGAACTTGGAGAGCTCATAATCGGGGACTCTCCTGAGTTTTCTGTTGTGCTTGACCCCCTTGATGGGACATATAACGCCTCTACGGGAATTCCTTTTTACAGCGTTTCAATAGCCTTTGCCTCTCACGACCTTTCAGACCTGAGGTTCGGGTATGTAAGCAACCTTGCACTTAAAGAAGAGTACTCTGCAGAATCCGGAAAAGGAGCTTATCTTAATGGGAAAAGAATCAAACCCTCTACGAATTCGGACCTGAAGAACCTCTGCGTCAGTGTATACGGCTACAGGCAAAATGTGGAAAGGACGAGGAAAATATACAGCAACGTCCGGCGTGTAAGGCTGTTTGGAAGCGTGGCGCTTGAGCTTTGCTATGTAGCTTCAGGCAGGCTTGACGCTTTTGTGGATGTCCGGAAGGCTTTGCGTGTAACCGATGTGGCGGCAGGGCAGCTTATCCTTGAAGAAGCCGGAGGGAGTGTCACGGATGGACATGGAAGAAGGTTGAGGCTTCCTGATAATGTTACTGCCAGGATGGAAATGGTCGCATCTAACGGGCCCGTGCATAAAAAAATCTTGAATTTGCTCTCAGAGGGATAACTTGGCAATAAAAAAGATAGGGCTTGCATCACGCTGCGACAGACCTGAAGTCCTTTATATGGTAAGGGATATTATCGAGAACTTTCAGTCGAAAGTCCAGATTTATGTCTCAACCGCTACAGCTGAAGTCCTGGGCATAGAAGGGACTCCTGTTGAAAGGATGAGGGAAGAAGGAGTCGAACTCATTATAAGTGTAGGAGGTGACGGGACAGTCCTGCGGAATATTGCCAAAATGAAAGACCCGCTCCCTGTACTGGGAATTAATATGGGCACTCTCGGGTTTCTTGTGGATGTGGAACCTGAAGATGCGATCGAGACTATAGAAGAAGTCCTTTACGGTTTTTCGTATCTCGAAAGGATGCGGGTGGATGTCTTTCTTAATGGGGAGCTGATTGAGACAGCTACCAATGAGATAGCCGTAATGTCTGCAAAACCGGCAAAGATTATCCAGTTCGAGGTCTACGTCAATGACTGCCTGCTTGATAAGATGCGTGCTGATGGCGTGGTTTTTGCAACCCCGACGGGCTCGACTGCCTATGCAATGAGCGCAGGGGGTCCGATCATAAACCCGAGAGTAAATGCAATAGTGGTTGTCCCTGTTGCTCCATTCAAACTCTCTTCGAGGCCCTGGGTTATCCCCTCGGATAGTGAAATTACAATAAAGTTGTCAGAACATAAAAAAGAGGCTGTAATTGCAATTGACGGACAGAAATCTTACAGGATCAGACCCGAGGATATTGTAAAATTAAAGAAATCAAAATATCCTGCACGTTTCGTCCGGATCTCAGATACATGTTTTTATGAAAGGGTTCAGAGGAAACTTTCCTGAAAAACCCTTCTTTCGCTTTTTAACTGCTTTATCAAAAAATATAGTAATACCGCCTCGGAAACTCTTTTCCTCCAAGGAAAACATTTATACATATGTAGGTAAAGCTAATGCTTAATCTTGCTAAACATAAGACTTTTTGACTTCTGCCGGCGTTCCAGCCTCATGCTTTCTTATCAAGGCTTTTGAGTTATTTTTAGGGCAGTTGACATAAATATCATTATAAATAATCAAAATTCCTCTAATTAGAAAATCACGGGAAACAGTAACCATGTCAGAGAGCGAGCAGTACTCCAGAAACACACTTATGGACTTCATCGAATATCGCCCCCTTGATATCGAAATCTGTGACGTGACCCTGCGCGATGGGGAACAGACCCCTGGCGTTGTGTTCACGAAAGAACAGAAGCTGGCAGTAGCCAGTGAGCTTGATTCCATGGGTATTGAGGTTATAGAAGCCGGCTTTCCGGTAGTTTCCGCATACGAGAAAGAAATCGTAAAGGAAATTGCGAACCAGGGCTTTAATTCAAGGATCTGCTGCCTCTCAAGAGCAGTAAAGGGGGACGTAGATGCGGCCCTTGAGTGTGACGTTGATATCGTGAGCATTTTCATTGCAATGTCCGATATGCACCTTAAGTACAAATACCACAGAAGTTTTGAGGATATGCTCGGCTGCGCCAAGGAAGCTATCGAATACGCAACTGATCACGGCCTAAAAGTACGTTTTGCAGCCGAAGACGCAAGCCGTACTCCGATTGACCGCCTCAAGCAGGCTTTCAAGGAAGTTGAAAACGAGTATAAGGTGCAATACGTAAGCATTGCAGATACCGTTGGGATCCTTAACCCGACAACAACTCACTATCTTGTAAGTGAGATCTTTAAGTCAGTAAATACCTCGATCTGCATCCACTGCCACGATGACCTTGGCATGGCTACAGCCAATACCCTTGCAGCAGCCGAAGCCGGGGCAAAACAGCTCCATACGACAGTTAACGCTATAGGAGAAAGGGCAGGAAACGCTTCCCTTGAAGAAGTCCTGGTCGCTCTCAGGGTACAGTACGGGATAGAACGCTATGATACTACCAGACTGACAGCTCTCTCCAGCATGGTCTCGGAATACTCATGCATTACCCCCTCGGTAAACAAAGCCGTAGTCGGGCAAAATGCCTTTACCCACGAGTCCGGAATTCATGTCGCTGCAATCCTGGAAGAGCCACGCACTTACGAATTGTTCCTGCCTGAAATGGTTGGCGGAAAGCGCAACCTTGTTGTTGGAAAGCATACAGGCACAAAAGCTCTGAAGGGCATAATCAACAGCATTGGCTTCTGCCTTGAGCGTGAGGAACTCTGTGCCCTGATCGAAAAAGTCAAGGTCTGCACTGAGGAAAAACACAAAAGCATCTCCCGCGAACAGCTCGAAAGGCTTATCACTCAGGTAAAGCAGGAACAGAAAACAGCCAGTGAAAAAGAGAAGTTTTCCATATAATGTATAAAAGTTTCTATCTAATGCGTACAAAAATTAGAATGTTTAAATGAGAATGATTTTAGCTACTCATTCTCACTCTTTTCAAAATACTCTTTTTTCAAAATACTCTTTTTTCAAAATACTCTTTTTTCAAAATATCTTATAAGAAAAAATATCATTAATCAAAGTTAGCCTTCAGTACTTTACATTGTGGTGGCAGATTTTTAATCTCTACGCCCGCCGTTGTTCCCGTTACTTCCAGGCCGCTGAATTCATTTGAGCCACACAGTACATCCTGGTCAGGGTGTGTGCCGGGTGTGATATTGCAGCTAAGGACAGTTTTTTTACCAGCCGACACTACTATTGGAAGCCTTGGTGATGCAGGATGGTTTTTTGGAAGGACTATTAACGGCGACCTGATTTCCCGAATCATGAAGAGAACGCATTTAAGCCCTTTTTCAGTTTTCTCGTCAACTGAAAGTGCAGAAGCAACAATCAGGTCGTGAGGTTCCAATCCCAGTACGATTTCCTCACTCTCGGTTTCCAGAAAGTACTGCCCGTTCTGGCCTGCTTTCACAATAGCCACTATTCCTGCCGTGCCACGCAGGAGGAGCATTTCACTCTCCTTTAGTAAAAATTCTTTAGAAGAGGCTAATTTTTCCATGCTAAAAATAAATATCTAAAAAATTCGGTTATTTGGATTCTTCAACATTACCAGACTGGCAGGAAGGGCACTTCACATTCTTGCCAATACCTTTGAATTTATTCCCACATTCCTTGCATGCATACTGTTTAAAAGGCAATTTTCCTTCCATATCGATATCAAATGAATCTCCAACACTACACATTGTCGCAACCTCATGATTTTATCAAAGGGCCTTCTATAATAATATAACCCACATATTATTACTCATACTTCTCCAATTAATACCTTTCCATATCTCCCAATGCAGCTTCTGACCTCGGTCAATTCAGCTTCTGGCTCCGGTAAATGAGTACGGCAGGCCTGTCATACTTACTATGTTCTAAAAAGCCCCTTCAGATTTTTTGTTCTCTTCAACTTGAAAAATTAAAATAAAAAATTAAAATTAAGGAATGTATGTGGAAACCCACTCCGGCCTCTCAGGCGGATTTGCCTCAAGCATGTCCCTCCATTTTTCATCGGTCAGGCGGTCGGAAACAGGACTCTTGAACTCGTAATGGCTCATCACCGGTCCGGCGCCTATAAGGACCCTGCCGTCCGGAAGCTTATACGCAACTACAAGCATATCCACGTATCCGACCCCTTCTTCGAGAACAACTTCCGTGTTACCATCGGTATGGACATCAGCTACTACCGTAGTTTTTCTGGCTTTCTCGTCGACATCGGCTATAACACCCTCAAGCTGGTTTCCGAAGTCCTTGATGAATTCGTAATCTTCTTCTGTCAACTCTTCATTTTCAAGTTCTTTTTCCGAGATTATCTGAAGCCTTGAAAGAATGCTTTCAAGCTCTATGAACCTTGACTTTGAATCGGGGTCAAGCACTCCCATTTCGTCCAGGCCCTTATTTGTCATTTTCGTTAGTGCAAGCAGTCTGGCGTAAAAGTCGGGGACTGGCTCTACATATCCTACTACCGGTTTTTCTTCGGGTGGCTCCATTGCAGACTCTTCAACTATAGTATAGCTCTGTTTGGCGTAGAGAATGGTATCGTGCCTGAGTTCGGTCCAGGAAGCCAGAGAAGTGCTTAACTCCTTGTCCTGCCAGGCATCTGTCTGCATAAATGTTGGGTATCCGTCCCCATAATCTTTTAAGAGAGGCTGGAGTGAATAAAGCCAGGACCAGTAAAGGTTTCTATTCCAGTCTGCCGCACTGAAGTTAGAAAATTCCGAATTTAGCTCTACGTACCGGACACTGTAATTTTCGTAACTCGAATCATTCAGTTCGTCAAGCCAGTAAACAGCCCTTTCCGAACCCAGGAGAGCCATTGCATCAAGCCCGCGAGGGAAGCCGCGGATAGGTCGTCCTGCTCCTGAGATTACGAAAGTGAAGGGCTCTTCCTTTTCTCCCTCATATTCGCCTGTATAGGCTCCTACCAGGTTTGAGAAAACATAAGAGTCAGGGATGAAACGTTGCCCCATAAAGCGGAAACCTGTGGTATTTTCAAGGCATTCGTCAGCCTGTTCCGGAGTAAATGGAGGCTGCAGGATACAATTTCCCGTACCTCCGTAGATTTTGGGACCTTCGTTTTCAGCAAGAATGGTCTTTAACTCTCCTGACACTGCTTCATTAAACTCCCTCTCTTCACTGCCAAAGACCCGGTCCATAGCTTCCATATACTCGTAAGGTCCGAGGTCATCGGAAAAGCCCACATAAAAAGCTGTGATCCCGTAAATCCTGTCCCAGTTTTCAAGAAGCTCGGGTGAATTATCGAGTTCCGATGCGATCAAGCCTGCCTGGATTGTCTGGATACGGGCGTCTTTTGCAGGGTCTTCGGATTTGATCAGTTCGCTTTTCAGGAGCATACTCATTCTACCGTGCCACATAAAGGCTTTGAAATAATTTTGCAGCTTTTCGGAGCGGGTGTAGTGACCTCTCGGTACGTACTGGGAATAATCTTCCTCGTAAAGGAAAATCGGAGAGGTTACAAAACCTTCATGCGCCTCTATGAGAGCCAGTTCTGCTTCAACCTCTGCTTTTGCAAATTGCGGAACCTCAAACCGATACCTGTTTTCAGAACCTGCAGGGAAAAGAGCCTCGTCAACAAAACCGTAGGAATCTTCTGCTGCCTGTACCTGTGCAGGCTTTGGCTCGAGCAGGCTCAAAGCAACGGCAAAATAGGCTGCGTTTCTTCTGGCAGCTTCCTTTTCTTCTCCTGACGCGCTGTTATATTTTTCTACCGAGGCGTTCAGAAGGGCGAGATCTGTCTCCCAGAGGGTATTGTAGAACTCTTTTTCCTCTATCTGGCGCAGAGTCTCGTCAAACTGGATATGATAGAGGTGCAGCAGGGAATCGGTTGTAATAAAGATAGGGATTTCCTCTTCTTTGAGGGTCACATACATTGAGGTTATATCCTCTTCTGTAGGGTTATAAGGGTTTTTTATTACAACAAAACCGTTGTTTTCCAGCACCTCAAAAGCCGGAGCATCCAGAGGGATACTTGCAGAAAAGGCACCATAATTAGAGATTTCATTTTTTTCCAGGGGCAACTCATAGGGAGGAGCTTTTAACTCAATATCTATGGACTCCAGGTTGTAATCTATCGGCAGGGAGGCACCCTGACCCAGAAACCCTGAATAAGTTACGGCTTCTGTTTTAAGTATATCTGCGGCGTAGCCGGGCATGTCCTGGTCTGCGTTCTCACTGAAGCAGCCAGCAAAAAAGACAAAGAGCAAAAGCATCAGGTAGACTGACACCAATCTGATTTTGCGGTCCATCATCTATACCTCAGGCAAAACTGGTAGAAAATAAGTTAGGCGTAAAATTGTTGGTTTTTATATGTAAAAAAGAAAAGTCCTCTTTGTCCCTGTCATTCATGTGGGCTTAAAGGATCTATTCTGAAAAGTAAGATCACAAATAGCGCGGCTACGGCACCCGAGCTGAGGATAAGCGGATCTCTTGTGATATTAAGAAGCACGCCAGCGATAAGCAGTAAAAACCCCAGTAGAAGTAGAATATGGAATTTTCTGTTCAAATTTTTTCTCCCCTTCAATTCCCCTTTTTGGTATATTATTTATCGTAATTATCCATTCAAAATACTGAAGTATGCCCTAATTCCCTAGCATTAATTGTTTCTCTTTAGTTATTTATTTTTCCACAAAGCATTTATCTTTTTGTTAAACTTCGAAGCTGTTTGAAGTTATCTTATAAATATGGGGGGCTAATGATAGCGAAAATTCATAACTAATTCTATTTATGAGCGCTCCGATGTAGAAAAAGATTTGAAAATATAGATGAATTTTTTTGAATTCATTGAGAAAAAAGCAGACTGTTTTGGAGAATAAAGTCGATAAAGTTCATAAAAAAATATAAATGTAATTAAGAATTATAGTGTAAATATATTACTAATGTAGACTGAGAAGAAAATAAAAAATCTAAGTTAAAATAGAAGATTTCAGTGCTCTATCAGTGCTTCAGGCCCTATCAAAATTCAGTATTTCCCGCACCTGGCTTTTATGAAAATGACTGATATTCCGGGAAGGGCGAGTTTCTCCCGGATAAGGTCCGGAAGTTTTGAGCTTGATATCTGTTTTTTTACTTCGTTTCCGGATTTTTCCTCGATTTTCTCTATAGTTTGGTTTTTGCTCTCTTTTTCCCGGTCTGAATCTTCTTTTTCTCCTTCAGTGCCCATATCAAAAAACGAAACGTCAGGCACGAACGATTCTACAACTTTCCTGAGGTCAGGAACTTTCTGGCCCCCTGTCATGGCTGCAACTTCGTTCTGGAGTACCAGCACAAGCACATCGTGGCCTTCATTTACGGCATTAAAGAGCCCGAGTATGCCCGAATGTGCGAGGGCAAAATCTCCGATTACGGCTATGCCTTTTTTCTCAAAGCCGCTGGCAACCGAGATTGCCGAGCCAAGGGCAAAGCTCACATCAACTGCGGCAAGAGGTTCGGGTGCACTCCGGACGCAACATCCCATATCACCGGCAACCCTCACGTCAGTTACGCGAAGGAGATTGTAGAGCGGAAGATAAGGGCAGTCGTCACAGATTAAAGTCCTGTCTTTCTTTCTGGACTCGATAAGTCCGGAATCTACGGGCTTTGAAGCGTTATCCTCTTCAATATGCTCAAGGGCAAACTCGATATCTCCGGGTATTATCTGCCCGTATGGAAGGTGTCCTGTTTTTTTGCCATAGACATTGCCAGCAATACGTATCTGCTCTTCTATGAAGGGTTCGGACTCCTCGACCACCAGCACTCTCTGGTTATCTTTCAGGAAAATCCCCATTTTCTTTATTGGAAGGGGATTTACAAGGTTTAGGGCCAGATGGGAAATCTCCTGATGGCTACCTGATCTTTTGAGTTTTTCCAATATATCCTGAACAACCGAAGACATAAAACCTGAAGAGATAACTCCGATCCTTTTACCCTTTCCATACTTTAAGGGCCCTTCTCTCAGGTCTGTACCTTCTCTCAGGTCTGTATCTTCTGTTCCCTCTATCATTTTGTTGAAATCTGTATTCTCAGCTTCTGCTTCAAGAATCGGATAAACACTGGAGTGAAAATGCCGGTGTTTTTCCATCATCCTGAGCTTCCACATAGAGCGGTCGAACTCCGGGTGGGGAGCCAAAGACGCGGGAAGCCGCCGGACCTTTCCTTTCATTTTTTCCAGATCTGCTGTCACCCTTAAAATAACTGGGATATGGGTTTCTTCAGAAAGCTCATAAGCCCTCCTGAGGGCACGATATGCAGCCTCGGGACTGTCAGGATCAAATACTGAAACTTCAGCTATCCGGCCGTACCAGCGGGAGTCCTGTTCGTTCTGCGAGCCTTTTGCACCGGGGTCGTCTCCTGCAATAATTACGAGCCCTGCTCCAATAGTATGCGTAACAGAAGTTATAAGCGGGTCGGAAAGGAGGTTCATCCCGACATGCTTTACAAGGACAAGAGCCCTTCTGCCCGAAACCGAGGCGCCGAGAGCTATTTCCAGAGCTACTTTCTCGTTAGTAAGCCAGGCGGCTCTGTGAGCCAAATTGCCGGTTTCGGTTGAGCCGTATGTTTTCAAAAAAAGTTCCATCAGGGAAGTTACAGGATACCCGGGGACCCCTGTTATAAGTGTGACATCACTGTCAACGGTTGCAAAATAAAGGGCTTCAAATCCGTTGCATATTGTTTCATATACTGCTTCTTCTTCTTCTTCTTTCAAGCTGACCCCGTCCTGGAATTACTGGAACTCTGATTAAACCGGTATCTTTCGGATCAAACCGGTATTGTTTAATTAGTTCTTTGCATATTCATAGGTTTTATTTCGGTCCCGGGAATGATTGATTCTTCAGGCCTTCCGAACCACGGGAGAGAGGCAAGAGCACCTATTACCCCGTTACCGTCAAGCAGGACTTCAACATTATTCTCTTCAGCGCAGCGCAGGGTGTCTTCCTTTGAGACTCTCTCAGTCCGGCAGCGGTTAGTATATGAATAGAGCCCTTTCGCGTAAAAATCAGATAGGACGACAAGCCCTGTTTGTTTCGAAGCGCTGTATTTCTGAAGGGCTTTTTTAAAAGAATTAATTAACCTTGACTTTGCTTTTCCATCCACACAACCGAATTCAAGAACTGTTGACATGCAGTTCTGGGTCCTTTCGGGGACAGGGAAAAGCTGGACAAGGGAATGTGAAAGGTAAACAGAATCCTGGCAGTCGAGCTGCCTTGCGATATTGTGAGTAAGGGTCCAGGTAGCTCCTATATCTTTTGAGTCGGTATCGTCTATACCTATAAGGATACGGTCCCTGCGGGGAACCACAATTGTGCCCCTCGCACAGCGCTCCCCTCCGGAATCTGATATCCTGTAACGCAGAACACCGTCTGCAAAAGCCCTGCAGCGAGTTGCTCCAACCCCTCCGCCTCCCAATCCCGCATAGGTGATCTCCACTTCGTCCCCCTGCACAATCACGGATTCAATGCCTGCGGCTGCAACAGAGGGGCTGAGTTCGAGCTTTGATGTCCCGGTTTTCATAAAATAACGGATCATATTTCCCGTTGAACGGGCCTTCAGGACAAGTGGAGCCTTTGCATAATGATAAAGGGACCAGGCTGCCCCGCTGTAGCAGTTGGAGTGTTCAATAATCTCCGCATATTCGTTTTTTTCGTCACAGACCGCATAAATGCCCCTGTAAGGCACGGTATAAGGATCATCAAGATTTACTTCCTCAGTCTGTCTGTTGTCCAGTGCACAGGCGTTTATATGTTTTGTAATGCCGAAGACCTCCTTTTTACGGGGGATAGAAAGTGGGAGGATAATTGTTTGAAAGCCCATTTCCTTTAGTATAGGTATATTAATGTCATTGAAGATATCAGGTTACTTTGCCTGATTCATATGGCATGATATCTTTTGAAAGTTTAAGAGTTGGAATAAATTGATACGATATAAAATGGCTGCTAAATATAAATGCTTCGCAAAATACAAAGCGCAGCTATCTTATATCTATATAACAATACGCTCGCAGGAGCAGAAGCTACAGGGTAGAATAGAGCCCATCTTAATCGTATAAATATACATTGATTTTACGTTGATTTTCGATTTTCGCGCCCAATGTCTCAAGAAATGTAAAAAGAAACCTGCGAGTTTTTACAAGATTGGAAATCATCCAACGAGACTAAGAATAATGCTAAATGAATTTCAACCTGTATTGTGTAAATTTTGAATAAGTAGATATTTCTAAGGTTGAAATTGAGAAAGACCTGTAAGTTAGGAAATTTTCATTTGAAGTCCCAAAGAGAAAGGCCCTATGTTCTGATGTGTGAGCGATATTTCGGTGAAGCATCTGAATTGATAAATAGTCTATTATTTGACGATAAATATAATATTTTATATAAGCTTTAATATTTTTCGAAAAACAAGCAGATAAACTCTGGGCCTTTTATGATCTCGCAGTCCTGAGATAGAGTAGTTAAAGAATTTCATAACTCATGCATTTATTCGCCAGTATATTACAATTGAGGAATTTTACCATCTAAGGAATTTTAACATTTTTTCATTTATATTAGCCTAAAGGACTTTCTATATTATCAATCTTGTTTTTATACGATCTATTAAATATATATGAAGAAAGTCTATATATTTGTAGTCTCTCTCCAGACCATCAAACAATCAAAGATCCGGAGTCAATTTCAGACTCTAAAGACTATGAAAAAGAGATTGTTTGATGGAATGGACAGAAAACTTATAAGGAGTTAGATAAGAGGAATTTGTGGAGTTCAAAAGTATTTTCCATGTCACCCGAACTCCATAAATATGCCCTAAGAGGCAAAGATCTGTTAGCTTTGCTTTTGTTTAAGCTTGCCTGATTCTGCCTTCTGGGTGCTAAACAAGAGAAAGAATATGAATCGTAATAAAATTTGAATAGGTATACTTATTTTAGCAACACTGCTGGCTGGTATGATGTTGGTACCAGCTGCAAGTGCACAGGAAGAAAAAGATTATTCGGTAACTGCTGAGGAAGCCTTTAAGCATGCTAACGCACACATGATAAATTTTATAGTTTCTGACGCACCAAACTTTGAAAACTGGACAGGGGCATCTATTGATCCCAAACCATTGGAGCTTTACGATATAAATGGTAAGAAATTATTTTATCAGTTTTCAGTATATAAAGAAAAAGAATTGATAGGTACAATCGACATTTATGCCAATAAAACGTTGGGGCACTCATTCAACGACATTACATTTGATCCTGAACCTTATAAAGCGGCTGAAGCCATGAAGAAGTCAAAAGAAATTGCTAAAAAAAATTATTCAACCGGAGAAATCAAATCGACTAAGATGGTTGTATACAGCTATCCAAGTATAGGGGCAATGACTGTAGTAAAAGACAAAACAACAGGAGTTGAACATCGGATATTTGTAGACGCATATACCTTTGAAGAGGTAGAAGACAAACCTGCAACTGAAACCGAGCCTGGTGTTTGGTCAATGCATGAGATGAAATTGGAGAATGGAGTGGAAGAGAATTTAAAAGAATGGGAGAAAAGTGATCAACTCATAAAATCTATAGAACAAGCAGCGGCTAATAAGGGAGTTAATATTAGTATGGCAGTCACCGAAGAAAATATTAAAAAACTCAGTGGCGATGCAACAATAACGGCTTCAACAAGTGTAACACTTGGTGTTCCCCCTCGTGGACAAGAAAAAGATATTTATTGTGGTGAAGCATCTATCCAAATGATTTCTCTGTACTATGGATACCCTACCCCATCACAAACGTACATCTATGACTATTTCTTCGGTCCCAAAGACCAACCTGCGGGGCTCAGAATTGATGAAATGATAGAATGGGCTGAAGTTAAATGGGGAAAAACGGGATCTCTAGATACTAGTTTGACTAATGCAGAAGTTGTTACAGAGATCGACAATCGTAAACCTTTTTACAGTATAATTCCTGGGCATTATCGGGTTTGCCAGGGATATCTAATTCAAAACGGGTATTTCTATATTTATATTAATGATCCGTTGCCTATTGGGTCGAGTGGTACACCAAAAATTGAATTGGGCTCCAGTCAAGAAACCAAACGCATATATGTACGCTAAAATTCCTCAGAGAAGTTTGATAAACCTCTAGTTTCAACGGTTGTACAATATACACTTTATATATGACCAGCCAAAAAGTAAGGTTTATCAAACTTCTCATTATTTTTTAATATATTTGTTAAAATCAGTATACAAAATGCTAATTAGACAGTAAAAAATGTTTTATTCTTAATTATTTCATTTCGAGACTCATTTCTTTATCCTAAAATTGATCTAAATTAATGAAGATTTCAGAAAAATATCCTAAGTCTAAATTTTTTGATAATGGCACAGCATAAAAGACAAACATTGCTTGGGGAAAAAAGATGAAAAGTAAAAATATACCACCAATACCGATTGCCACTTTTCCGATTCCACTCCCATATGTGGCAATGTCTAATAAAGCACGCAGAGAAGATACACTCATAAGAGCTTTTGGAATAACGGTATTTGTGACTTTAATACTGGTGGGTGTAGCAGGTGCAGCTCCGTTTGCATATGTGACAAGTATAGGAGTCGACACTGGAACTGTCTTTGTAATCGACACAGCAACTAACAATCTTACAGCTGTGGTGCCTGTAGAAGGCTGGCCTGGAGGAGCTGCAGTCAACCCTGCAGGAACAAAGGTATATGTGGCGGACATATCAGGCACGAGCACCACTGTCTCCGTAATTGATACGGCGACAAATACGGTTAGTGCCACAGTGGATGTAGGAAGTTATCCCTGGGGAGTTGCAGTTAATCCGGCAGGAACAAGGATTTATGTGACGAGTCGCTACAGTGTGGCGGATAATGACAGCAACAATATCTCAGTAATTGACACAGCCACAAACCGCGTAGCGACCACGATTAATATTGGGATAAGTACTGTTAACGTCGCAGTCACACCGGATGGAAAAAAAATCTATGCTGCGAACAGTCGCAACAACACCACTTCCGTAATCGATGCGGCTACAAATAAAGTTACAGCCACGGTGCTCGTAGGAGACCATCCTACTAATGTTGCAGTCAGTCCTGATGGAAATAAGGTGTATGTAACCAATACAGGTAGCAACGACGTATCCGTAATCGATACGGTCATAAACACCGTTATAGCCACTGTGCCTGTAGAAGATGGTCCTGGTGATATTGCAGTCACACCAGATGGAACAAAAGTATATGTGGCAGATTGGCAGAGCAACAATATTTCCGTAATTGATGCAGCAACTAATACTGTTACTGCCACAGTAGCTGTAGGAAAACAGCCTATGGGAATTGCAGTCACACCGGATGGGACAAAGGTATATGTGACAAACGCCGAAAGCGGCAATGTCTCCGTAATTGACATAGCCACAGACACTGTTACAGCAACCGTGAATGCAGGAAAATATACTATAAATTATCCTACTAAAGTTGCCATAGGGCCTCTTACAGACTCTGATATGACTGATCAAAGCACAAGGATAACCTCCAATGCAACTGAAGATACAGGAATTGAAAAAACTAACTTATCATCATCCAAAGAAATACACACCATCGAATTCAATAATTCAAAAAATAATAGTTACAATGATACTAATAATCCTGAATCTGACAACGGTAGTAGCCCAAACGAAAATGAATCAAGCAAAAATAACTCTACTCCAGGCTTCGAATTACTGGGAAGCTTGGGATGCCTGTATGGAGGGTGGAAGTTAAGGAAAAAGTAAATGGTGATCAGGAAGAAAAATCCGACACTGCTTAGGAATTAAATGGTGTTCCTTTCATAAACCCTTTCTGGGTACTTGCAATAATGCTCGGGACAGTTATGTATGCAAGAAAGACAAAATAATATTGCATAAATCAGTTCTTCGATTTATCAGGTTTTTCTCTGATAGAAAAACTCTTGAATTTATCAAAACTTGAAGAATTTCACTAAAGCAGCAACTTTTTTGTCCTAAAACATTACTGTCCTTTTCTCCGGGGAGTAGAACAATCAGAAAGGAAGCAGGATAATCGGAAAATAGAGCTTGTGGCTGTGCCGTAAACTGCATAGAACTCACTTTCTGAAGAGCCTTTTAATTTACTGAACTTCTCAAAGCATCGCAGATTTAGCAAGTTGAACAAAATGAGGCTTACCTGGTAAATCGGAATCGAATACAGGCATCTAACAGTACAGCACCTAACCGTTAACCTCAACTATTACGAATTTTTTTCAAAATCCACGCCATATTTTGTCCGAGATTTTTCATGTTTTCAATACCTTCCTTATCCTGTTCAACTTCTCCTATAGCGTTTCCGTAAACCATGTTCCAGTAACTTGAGCCTACAAGGAGCATTTCTTTGCTGTATAAGAAATTATTTAATGTATCAAAAGCACTGATAGCCCCACCGCGGCGAGCGGCTATAACGGAAGCTCCCACTTTATGTTTAAGTAATCCTTTATTTCCTGCAAGTACCATACTTGCCCTATCAATCAGGGCTTTCATCTGAGAAGTCACGCCGGCGGAATATACCGGAGAACCAAGAATAATCCCATCTGAAACTATCATTTTTGCAAGGCATTCATTGAAAAAATCGTCCGTAATTACGCACTGCTTATTCCTGTTTTTGTGGCAGGCTCTACAGGCTTTGCAACCTTCCACTTTATTTTCCGAAAGCTGAATAAGTTCTGTTTCAATTCCTTCTTTCATGAGTTCATTAAATACGGTTTGAATCAGGATTGAGGTATTGCCGTCTTTTCTTGGGATTCCGTTAATACCTAAAACTTTCATAATTTCAACTCATTTTTTATTTTCTATCTTTCAATTCTTAAAATGACTGTAAAATATTTATTTTGCAGGAGAGGATATATATGAAATACTCGTAATATGTCGGATTATCATTAAAATAAGATGGCATTAAAAGCGATAAAAAGCTCAAACCCTGTGTTATTGAGAAAATGAGTAATATTTTTGCAGGTATAATTTTTGCAAGCATCTGTGGAAAATAAGTTTAAATTATTTAAGTGTTAAAGGTAAGGCAAAGGTGAGGCGAGAGCGTTAAGAGTAAGTAAACCGCATAGGGAATTTAAGTTACGAATTCTTTATTTTGCATTTTTTTTCATTTTACAAACCCTTCATCTTTAAGGCTCACATACCTTCCATCCCCTATAATTATGTGGTCAAGGATATCGATCCCAAGGAGTTTCCCTCCCTCAACCAGTTTTTCAGTAACCATTATGTCTTCCCTGCTCGGGCTAGGGTCTCCTGAAGGGTGGTTATGGACCATGATTACGGACGCTGAGGACTCCATAAGTGCAGATTTAAAAACCTCACGAGGGTGCACTATGCTCGCATTCAGGCTGCCTATGGATACTATTTCTTCTTTAAGGACCTGGTTTTTTGTATCAAGATAGAGTGTTATAAATTTTTCTTTTTTTTGCTCACGCATCTTAGGATACATTAGAGCATAGACGTCTTTTGGGGAGCAGATTTTTCTTTTAGGGTCTTCTACGAAAGTCTCAAGTCTCCTTGCGAGTTCAAAAACTGCAGCTATCTGGGCAGCCTTCGCTTTCCCCACTCCATGAACCTGCGTAAGCCTTGAAACGTTTGCAAGGCTGAGCTGCTTTATATTATACTCCGTGAGTATCCGACTGCATAGACTGACAACATTTTCTTCCCTTGACCCTGTCCTCAGGACTATCCCTAGCAGTTCAGCATTTGAGAGGGACTCCGGCCCATTCTTAATGAGCCTTTCCCTGGGACGTTCTTCTTCAGGAAGGTCCTGAATTCTGATTTTATTCACTTCCATATTCTATCCCCACTTTCTTTTCTTATACAGCAAAGAAATGCTCCTTGTAGGCTCAA